>JACCDR012277240.1_pt1 | contig 11852 bp, 12 predicted proteins | sample 7446431 | NCBI WGS metagenome assembly JACCDR01 (sample SAMN15323443, study PRJNA562643) | freshwater metagenome | isolation source: river surface water | place: USA:Blue River Watershed | collected 2017-08-17
CAACCGGAACTTCGTTTTAAAATCAACAAGGAAGTTACCTCTCGTTACGGGCTTCGAACCGCAGACATTGGTTCAGCGCTAGAGTCTACGCTTCTGGGAAGAAAGGCCGGGTATTTCCTCGACTCAGAAGGAAGACTCGTACCAATCCTTGTGAAACCTCTTCTAGATGGTGAGATGTCGATCAATACTTTGAGAACAATTCCAGTGCTCAATAATTCGGGCTACAGTTATCCTCTTGGTGACCTCGTCGATTCATCCATGGTGGAAGGGGTCTCTAGAATTTATCGTGACCAGGGTATCAGGACTCTTGCCGTAAAAGTGAACGTGACGAAAAGGGCCGTTGTCGGATTTGTTAAAGAAGCTTCAGAGAAACTAAAAAAAGAGCTTATTCTTCCTGAAGGGATGAAAAGTGAATGGGCAGGATCGTTTGAGAACGCTCAACGCGCCTCCAATCATCTTCTCATCGCTGTTCCTCTTTGTTTTTTCTTTATCGCTCTTCTTGTGCACGCCTGGTACCAGAATGTATCGCTAACGATGATCCTGTTCTGGGAAGTCCCGTTTGCCTTGATTGGTTCAATGCTCTTTCTTCTCATGTTTGATCTCAATATGAGTATTTCAGCGGCCTGTGGTCTGGTGGTTGTTCTCGGATTAGCGCTCCTGAACGGAATGATGTTCCTTGAGAAATTTAAGCTCCATGGTGATGCGATCAAAGCTCTGGAAGAATCAGGAGCTGGGATTATTCTTTCTGCTTCTGTGGCCATCGCAGGACTTGTTCCGGCCGCTCTTTCTCAAAGTATTGGCTCTGAAACTGCGAAACCTTTTGCTGTTGCGATCCTTGGTGGATTGATTTCATCTCTGGTTTTGACACTTGTTCTATTCCCGATTTTTGCTCATCAAATGAAAAAACTTAAAACTGGAGAAACACATGAATAAGCTTTTCATCTTTTGTCTTATTTTTCTTGTCTCTTGTGCTTCACCGAAAGTTTCAAGAAATATTAGTCAGTCCGGAATCCATGGAGGTGTTACTTACGCGGATAAGGATATGTATGTGGAGGTTTTAAATTCAGGCGATGAGTTTACGTTTTATTTTTACCAGGAAGGTAAGGATGGAGCTGAACTTGTCTCTACCAGAAGCTTAAAGAGTCTCAAAGGCACGGTTGATCCGTCATCTACGAAACAAAATTACAGCCTGGTCTTTTACTACAATAAAGACCATCTCATTGGGGTCACGAATTGGACCAAGCTTGCCAAAGAAAAAAAGTGCAAGCTAAGTCTCAACTTCATTAAGGATGGAAAAAAATATAAATTTTTAATTCAAAGAGAGCCATGCCTGGTGGCAGAGCTCTAACTAATCGTGGGTACAGAATTTTTCCGTTATCGGCTGATTTTTCAAATCAGTCGATACGATTTCAAATGATCCCATACCCATACACTCATCAGATTTTTTAGGGATCACGATAACGAATCTCTTTGAGTCTGATGAGGCAAATATCACCGGAACATTTGTCGTCATGCCTTCCTGCTCAAGATGAGGTTTGAGTTCATCCAGTGTGCCCTGGAACATGTTCTTTTTCAGTTTATCATTCGAAACAGCTCTTACTTTTGCGTGAGTATCAGGAATGAAGGACTTAAGGTTAGCGGGAAGAGTTTCTCGCTCCAGCCACTCGAAGTTGATTTTAAGATTTGAATCAGCAGGCTTTGACTTGAATCGTGTGTTCTTCACAAAATCAAATGGCTCTGAGAAGACGTCGCCGCGATTTTCAACAATCGTGTGGCAGGCGTAACAGGCATCAACAGTTTGTTTCGGATCTTCAGGAAAAGTTTTTCCGTTCACATCAAAGAGGGCATATCCCCATCCACCGGTTGAAGCGTATTTCTTTTTATCTTTCACCATGTATTGATAGCGGCGAATGCCTTTAGGGATGACAGAGCTCGTAAATTGCGGGTCTACACCAGTGTGAATTCCGGTTTTCGCGAATACCGCTCCATCCGGATAATTGATTGAACCTTTCTTCAATGTTTCTGCCGCTAGTTTGTTTGCGTAGGTTAATCGCATTTCACCTGTGTCTTTGCGAAAACGTATAGTGATGAGTTCCCACTTTGTCGGAAAATCCTGGTAAGTTTTGTGAGCGATCGAATTCATCTCAGTTTTACCTGCAAAATTATCGGCATAGGCACCCTGGATGAGAGAAAGTGAGAGAAGAAGAATGATTTTTTTCATGGATCAAGGATATCATATTCTTGAAACTACAAACGCCTGAATTAAAACGCTCAAGTTTATGACTGAATTTACTAAACTCGTTCTTGCTACCATCAAAAATATCCCGAAAGGGAAAGTCGCTACTTACGGTCAGATTGCCAAGCTTTGTGGCAAGCCTCAGGGTACGAGGGGAGTCGTATGGATACTTCACTCAAGTTCTGCAACAAACGATCTGCCCTGGTATCGAGTGATAAATGCTAAAGGGAAAATTTCTTTTCCTGAAATGTCAGAACATTGGATAAGACAGAAGAAGCTTCTTGAAAAAGAAGGGATCAAATTTGATGAAGGTGGAGTTATAGATTTGAAAAAGTTTCTGCACACTTTTCCTGAGCGCTAAACTCCGCAAAATTTGATCTTACTCGTCGTTCCCAACGACTTCCTAAGATTTAAACTTTCAAAAGTTTATCTAAGGAGTTTCTATGATTTCTCGACGAAGCTTTCTTCAGCAGGCCGGCATCAGTGGTGTTGCTGCCTCATTAACTCCATACCTTAAAGCGGATGTTCCTAAAGACCTATCTCTTCAGAAATTTGTGCCTGCAAATGTTCAGCAGGTACGCTTCACGGTGAATGAGAAGAAATACGATCTTCGCCTAGATCCGAGAACGACATTATTGGATTGCCTCCGCGAAACCATTCAACTAACCGGGACAAAGAAAGGCTGTGATCACGGACAGTGTGGTGCTTGTACAGTCATCGTGAATGGGAAACGGGTTAACTCATGTCTAAGTCTCGCTCTCATGCACGAAGGGGACGAAATTCTGACAGTAGAGGGTCTAGGATCACCGGAAGAAATGCATCCAGTTCAGAAAGCGTTTGTTGAACATGACAGCTACCAGTGTGGTTACTGTACGTCCGGCCAGATAATGTCTGCTGTCGCTCTCATCAAAGAGCCAATAGGCAAATCTGACAACGATGTAAAAGAAGCGATGAGTGGAAACATATGTCGTTGTGGTGCCTACAAAAACATTCTTTCTGCGATCCAAAGTGTTCGCGGTCAAGGCAAAGGTATCTCATGAAAGACTTTATCCTTAAACGAGCAACACGACCTGAAGAAGTGTCTGCAGCTGAAACTGTTAGACAAAAATTTCTTGCCGGAGGAACAACACTCGTCGATCTTATGAAACTTCATGTGGAGACTCCTGAAGTCGTCATGGATATTAATCATCTTCCATGGAAAGAGATAAAAGAGATAAATGACGGCTGGTCAGTGGGTGCCTTGGTTACATATTCAGAACTGGCCTATCACAAAGACATCCGGAAAAATTATAAAGTACTTTCAGATGCAATCCTTTCAGGTGCTTCGGCTCAACTTAGAAACAAGGCCACTACCGGTGGAAATCTCCTGCAACGAACTCGTTGTGTATATTTTCGTGATCCTAGCAAAGCCTGCAATAAGAGAGATCCAGGAAGTGGATGTGCAGCTATAGATGGCTTCAATCGGAACCTGGCCATTCTTGGGACAAGCTCGTCTTGTATTGCGACTAATCCGTCGGACATGAATGTGGCCTTAGCTGCTCTTAGAGCTAAAATCATATTATTTGATGGTAGTAGAGAAAGGGTGGTTGAAATGGGGGATTTTCACAAACTCCCCGGGGACACGCCTCACATTGAAACAATTCTTGAGAAGAATGAACTCATTCGTGGAGTGATTCTTCCGAAATTGTCAGCGGATACAAAATCATCATATTTAAAACTTCGTGATAGGGCTTCCTATGAATTTGCTATTGCTTCAATCGGAATTGTGCTCAACATGGATGGAAAGATAATCAGAAACGTAAATCTCGCGATGGGAGGAATCGGAACAAAACCCTGGAGAGTGGAAAGTGCGGAAAAAATCCTTGAGGGTGCCATTCCCTCAAAGGAAGTATTCGCTAAAGCTGCTGATGAATTTCTTAAGGGTTCAAAAACGTATTCCCAAAATTCTTTTAAACTTGAAACGGCAAGACGCTGTTTTGTGACAGGTCTTACAAAGCTGACATCGGGGGAAGTATGATTAAAGTAATAAAGGAAACTAAAAAAGCCCGATATGATGGTCCACTAAAGGTAACAGGAAAAGCGACTTACACTTCAGATCACAACTTTCCTCAGATGGCGTATGCTGTTCCTGTTTGTGCAAAAATCGCTAATGGAGAAATTAAAAAAATTGATCTTAGTGAATCCAAAAAAATGGATGGCGTGATTGAAATTTTCACCCGCCATAATATTGGAGAAGTTTTCAGACCAACCCCAGAAGCTGGGTTTGAGTACCGGGTCGATGAATCACGTCCGCCTTTCGAAGACGATACTATTCGGTATTACGGTCAATATGTCGCAGTCGTTGTGGCCGAAACTTTCGAAGCCGCACAAGGAGCTGCACGCTCTATCAAAGTGTCTTACAAAGAAGAGAAACCCAATCTTTCATTAAAGTATGACCAGGAAGATCTGAAAAAAACTGATTCTGAACGTGGTGAAGCGGAAGCTTCTTTCAATAAATCTGCAATCAAAATTGAAGAGACCTATGTCACACCTGTTGAAGTTCATAATGTAATTGAACTTCATGCAACTGTTTCTCAATGGGAAAAAGAAAATCTTACTCTTTATGAATCCTCCCAAGCGATAGGTACTCATCAAAATGTGATTGCTCAGTTCCTTGGAATACCAAGAGAAAATGTACGGGTTATAACTAAATTTGTCGGTTCAGGATTTGGAGGGAAGCTCTGGCCCTGGACCCACAGTGTACTTGCCGCTCAGACTTCCAGACTCATCAAGAGACCGGTGAAGCTTGTCACTGACAGACACATGGCCTTTACTAACGTAGGTCATAGACCTCGCACCCAACAGAAGGTAAAAATCGCTGCTAATGATAAGGGTGAATTCCAGTCCCTTATTCATGAATATTCAACTCAAGGGGCCATGCAGGGTGATTACAAAGAAAACTGCGGTGAAGTGAGCGGATTTCTCTATAAAGTGCCAGATGTAAAGGTCACTTCAGGGATTGCCCGAAGAAATATGAGTGTGCCGACTTCGATGCGAGGACCAGGAGCTGTGCCGGGTCTGTTCGCTTTGGAGTCTGCGATAGATGAACTTGCCGTGAAGTTGAAAATGGATCCGGTCAAACTACGTCTGATCAATGACACAGATACTGACTTAAGTAACAAAAAGAAATTCTCCTCACGACATTTAAAAGAATGTCTTGAACTTGGATCAAAGAAATTTGGCTGGGAAAAGCGCTCGGGTGAAATCGGTTCCATGAAAGATGGAGATGAAATCCTCGGTTGGGGTGTGGCAAGTTGTACATGGCAGTCACAGAGACTCGATGCTGAAGCAATGGTGAGTTTCAATAACAATGGAACCATCAGCCTCAAATGTGGAACTCATGATATCGGCACCGGCATGTATACAGTACTTGCGCAAATTCTCCAGGAAGAAACCGGCTTGCCTTTTTTTAAAATGGACATCGTTCTTGGAGACACATCTCTTCCTAAAGGGCCGATTGCGGGCGGCTCTATGGCCACTGGATCAGTTGTTCCGGCGGTTTTGAATGCTCTTGAAAAAGCGAAAAAGAATCTCAAAACAGCTGCCACTAAAATGCCCGCTTCTCCCTTGTTTGGGAAAGATCCTGAAAAACTAAAATTTGAAAATGGAAAGGTCTCAGGCATTTCCTTTGAAGACATTCTCAGGAAAGTGAACATGAAATCAATTGAAGGCTTTGGAGAGGCGAAAGGAAATTTTGCAACTAAAGACAAAGAGGAGTTTTCTACCAAATCATTTGGAGCTCATTTTGTAGAAATAGGTTGGAACCCGGATCTCGCTCGTCTAAGAGTAAGGAGAGTAGTCTCCGTTATTGATGGTGGAAGAATCATAAATTTTCAGCCTGCAAAAAATCAGATTGAAGGTGCAGTTGTGATGGGTATTGGAATGGGATTATTTGAAGAAGCCCATTACGATGAGCGTGACGGCAATGTTGTTAACAGTAACCTTGCTGATTACGTAATGGCGGTCCATGCGGATTGTCCTGACATCGATGTGACCTTTCTTGATTATCCGGATAAGGCCGTCAATGCTTACGGCGCACGGGGAGTTGGGGAAATTGGTCTTGCAGGTGTTGCAGCTGCGATTACGAGTGCTGTCTATCACGCAACAGGTGTAAGAGTTAGAGAACTACCAGTGACGATTGAAAAACTTTTGAAGTCGAGTTAACGGATCTGACAATAGTTATCGACGACAATGATATCCTGAAAACGAGAATCCAAAGATGAAGAACATACTTCCTCTCTGCGGTAGTTCAAAACTTTGATGAAAAGATTTTTCATCCCACTGTGAGAATTCATGCGGAAAGTAGTACCAGGGGATAAAAGATAGTTCTTAGTTTCTGCAGTTGAATCGTTTTCATAAGAAACAAATAATTGGATATCGAGAGATGAGTAATTTGAAATTTGAAACGAGGCAAAGGCAGAAAGAGAAGTAAGAAGGAAAAATAATGCAAATACTGCTTTCATAGGTACCCCTTGTATTGATGGGGTGGTCTTATCAAGAGAATTTGGAGTTGTCGCGGGCCAGAGTTGGGAGGCTGATCAGATTGTTCCCTCCGCCTCCTGCTCCGGGACCCTTCGGGGACCTGACGGTCACCGTCTCGGGCATCCCGCCCTCGGCGTCGAAAAGCTTCGCTTTTCTTATCTGATCAGCAACTCAGGACCCGTTAAAAACAAAAAGCCCAGTCTTTCGACTGGGCTTTTTGATTTTAAATTTAATTGGTGCCGAAGGCTCCATCAAAAAAAGATGGAGCGGCTGATCAGATTCGAACTGACGACCTTCTGCATGGCAAGCAGACGCTCTACCAACTGAGCTACAACCGCGTTTAGTGGGAACATATTAATTCTGTCTGCCAAAATCTGTCAACGCCAAGTTGTGAAAATTCTTATTTTTTATTATGTCGCTGCGCAAGACTATTGTTCACATGGAAGGGCTGTATTCGAAATCATCGTACAGATCACTTCCGTGACAACTTTATTCTCCGGAAATTGCGAACGAAGCACGTCTGGCGTCTTATCTGCTGCCACAATCTTCACCTTGCCGGCAAACACACGTCTCGTTGCGGTTATCTCGCAATTACGAACTGTTTTCTGAGTAATCGTGATCTCCTTGGCGAACTGAATGCTAACTTCTTCAATAGGAAGAGTGAGTGTGCCCTCAACGAAATTGGCATACTTCATATTGATCACATCATTCTCTGTCCCTGTTTCCCAGGCGACTGTGCCGTCTGAGTTTGAGCATTTGAGTGATGTTACTTCTGCGAAAGAATTTGAGACAAAAAGAGAGAGAACAATTGTTGCTAAAGCTTTCACGAGGTACCCCTTAGTTTTAAACTGCGAGGAGTGTCGGCATTCGACGAATACCCGTCAACGACAGTTTTTTAAGCGAGCGCTAACAATTTGTGGAGTTACTGAAACTTCTGTTCCAAAGCTTTAATAATCTTTTGATAGCTTGGGTTTGTGAAGCGAGCGTAAAGCAAAGGAAGGATCTCATTCTTCTTTGAGGGAAGGGCCGGGTTAAGAAGAATCTTAACGAACGTATCTGCGATGATAAACACTTTTGAGAGTGGGTGAAGGTCTTCACCAGGATTTTCTTCGAGGCCAATACCGTCGAGTTTTCCGTGTGACTGGAGAAGAACTGTGCGGATGTAATCATTTGCCTCAGGGTGTTCTTCCAGAAGTTTCACTGCATCTGCCGGATGATTCATCACCTGACGTTTTTCTTCATCAGTCAAATTAGATTCTGCAAGCTCAGTCATGCTTGAAACCTGCATTTGTGCATGAGACTTCAACGTGATGTCAGAGAAGAACGAGACAAATGAAAGAATGTGCAGGTGATCCTGCTTATACCAGCTTTGTTTTGAAAGCACATAGTGGCACATGAGAGCGAGAAGGTGACAGTGCTGGTAAGCGTAGGCAACTTTATTTGAGAAAAGAAACTTCAGAAGATTGGCCACTTCCGGAGAGTTTTTCACTGATTTTACCATTGAATTAATAGATGCTTCTGAAAGATCAACTGACGCTTGATCAAGACCCATCTGCTGAATCGAATCTCTTACGATCTCGTGAGCGTTGGCCGTCGTAAGAATACGATCTTCTAAAGTGATGTCATCACGCTCTAGTTTCTCAACAAGGTTATTGGTAACAAAAGTGGTGAAGTGCTGAACATAATCTTTTGGGATGTAGAATTCTTTAAGACCTTGATCTTCATATTTTTGAATTGCGGCCTTATCAAAAACATCTTTTGAGTGAATACGTTTCACGAATTGATATTCATTCGGACCTTTTTTGATTCGAATGTAAACATCACACGGAGTGCGCTGAATATCGTAAAAGTAGTAGAGTCCTACGGGAAGATAGTCAGGTCTCACTTTATTTGTCGCATCCTGAATCGTCACTCCAAGATGAGATGCCGCCTGTTTGATCAGAATTTCCCAGCTCACAGGTTCCTGGAGACAAAGAATTTCATTGGCAAGGCTAGGGCACTCACCAAGAACAATGAGAGAAGTGTTGAGTGATTCGTTTTTGATGAACTGATAAATTTTCTGAGCAGTTTCTTCGTTACCAACTTTCGCTTTCGTGATCACAAGAGCAACTTGTGGAAGAATACGAAGAAGTGCCAGCGCATCGTCGCCGTCTTTTCGTAATATCACATCCGTCCCAACAAAAGTGTTGAGATTCAGTGAGAAGATCTTTTTCAGATCTTCATTGGTTTCTATGAGAATTGTCTGACTCATGTGAAAAATTTTAACATATTTGAGTGTAAGTCCAAGAATTTTGGAGAGAGAAAAAGTCTGCCGGAAAACTTAAACAAATAAGTCAGGCTCTTGGAGCATTACGGGCTCGAGGTTTCTCGAGAGGAGCTGCCCAGAAAATGAGGTGCTTTCCGGATTGAACGCTGAGACCTTGCCGTGACCCCCGGGAATATCGATCACGTAGTGGGGAATGGCCCAACCAGGAAGATGATTGCGTAGTTCCGCGTAGACCTTGCGTCCCTTCTCGAGAGGAAGATAAAAGTGCATGCCTCCCTTTACGCGGTCAGGGTGATGGAGATAGTAGGGTCGAACTTTCAGATCGATAAATTTCCCAAAGAGCTTCAATAATTCTGTAGCATTGTCGTTAACACTTTTTAACAAAACTGTTTGGGAAAGAAGCTGAACTTTTAGATCAGTTAATTTCTTAATAGCACCATCGGTTTCAAAATCAAACTCATCAATGTGATTGGCATGAATGGCAATCGTCACAGTTCTAAAAATATCCGCATACTTTTTCAAGACGAGTAACAGTCCTGAATCAATTCGTTCCGGCATGATCACCGGATAGCGGGTATGAAACCGGATATCGCGAATCGATTTAATTTTTGAAAAGCCTTCGAGGTATTTATCAAGTCTTTCATTTGAAAGCGTGAGTGGGTCACCACCCGTAAAAATGATCTCTGTTATTTCTGAATGCTCATGAAGATAAGCGAGCGTCTTATCAAAATCATTCTGGAAAAGTTCTTCTTGTGCGTTTAACTCATTTTTTCGGAAACAATAACGACAGTGTACCGGACAAATTGTTGTCGGAGTGAAAAGGGCACGTGAAGAATAACGATGAATAAGCTGAGGTGCTTTGAAATAATTCTTGTCACCAATTGGATCTTCAAAACCGAACTTGTTCATATCGGAATCGAGTTCGATTTCAGAGGGCAGAAACTCTTTTGCAAGAGCACTCTGCGGGCCGTGTTTTTTTATTTTCTGAGCAAGTTTACGGGGAACAAAAACCGGGTATTCTTTTTCAACTGAACCCAATACGGAAGTGAATTCCTCTCCGAGGAACTCACAAAGGTCTTTAGCAGACCTGAAAGCTACCTTGAATTCACTTGTCCAGTTTTGGCTCTCGACCACTTTTTTCAAGCTCCTTCAAATACTGGCGTTTGTAGATGTAGGCACACGTGCGGATAAGAATCGCGCCGTAAGCAGAGATCCCTAGGAAATGGAACATCAACGTCTTGAAGGGTAGAATCCCACCTTCATGAAGAGTGTAAAGGATCCATTTCAAAAGAACTATGTGGGCGATGAAAATCACAATTTGTGTCATTCTCATGCTGAAATTTTCTTTGGTAATAAAATTTTTCATACGGTCTCATGTCTCCATAAACTTGCCTCAAGTTTCTGGAACGATTTAATCTTCTTCAGAAGAAATGATTTATTCATGCCGGTGATCAGGCATTCAGCAAAAAGAACAGGCCCTTTCGGAAGAGGCATCAATCCGATCGGACGAACGGGACGAGTGGTCCCCATTTTAGAACCGCCTCGATAATCAAGCTGCACGAGTTCTTTACCCTGAACCATGAAGGCGAGGTCTTTCAAACGTGTTGAGAAGTTGAAGCAGTCGTTAGAATTAAAACTTGAAAGGCGGAAAACAAAACTTTTTTCCATCGCTGTTTTGTGATCCGTTTCCACTTTCGCAAGATGGGCCATGATTTTCAGGCACGCAAATGTATCTTCAATCGCCACGTGGTGAGTGAGATTGAAGCCAACGTAAGAACTTAACGTTGAAAGCTTGAAATTTGTCGGCGTTTCTTCACGGCCTTTATAAACTGCCCGTCCGTAACGGCACGAATCGTAAATATCAAGCGGAGGAAATTCAATTTGAAAATCGTGCGACGATTTAATGAGGTAGCCCAGATCAAACGTCGAATTATGCGCAATCATCGGATGACGGCCGACAAATTCCCAAAAATCTTTTAAAGGTTTTTTTATAGTTGGAGCATTTTTCAGGTCTTCATTGGTAAGGCCATGGAACTGAATCGTAAATTCTGGAATCTCAATCAATGGGTTAATCAACTGATGGTAAGTCGAGACTTCACCTTCAGGTGTTATTTTAATGGCAGCAATTTCAATGATCTTATCCACCAAGGGAGAGAGCCCTGTTGTCTCAAGGTCAACGGCCACCAGTCCCTTTGGGAAAAGGGAGAGTAATGAGGTTATTTCCTCAGGTGTAATTGCGAGCGCCGAGACTGATCTTGACATGGAGCTTCTTATAGCTTTTTTAGCTCTCATTCGTCTAGGAAAAACACCTTGAGTTTCATTGACAAGTGCATAGCACAAAGTCCAAGATTTCAGCACATTTATAGTACTCGTGTTAAAACAAAGGATCCTCACAATGGCCAAATCGTTCGATGTTGTTGTTTTAGGCGCTGGCCCAGGCGGTTATGTAGCTGCTATTCGTGCCTCTCAGTTAGGAAAAAAAGTTGCGATTGTTGAAGCTGATAAACTCGGTGGGGTATGTCTTAACCGCGGTTGTATTCCTACAAAAGCACTCTTGAAATCGGCTCACTCAGTTCATGAAGTTCATGGCATGAAAGGTCTTGGTATCAATGTTGATTTGAAATCTCTTGATGCTTCTGTTGCTGTAAAACGCGCGAACACTATCGCAGATAACATGTCGAAGGGTATTGCCTTCCTCATGAAGAAAAACAAGATTGAAGTTATTTCTGGTAAAGGTGTTTTTCCTAGACGAATGAGAGCTAAAAAAGCTATAAGAAGCTCCATGTCAAGATCAGTCTCGGCGCTCGCAATTACACCTGAGGAAATAAC
>JACCDR011623454.1_pt1 | contig 11849 bp, 17 predicted proteins | sample 7446431 | NCBI WGS metagenome assembly JACCDR01 (sample SAMN15323443, study PRJNA562643) | freshwater metagenome | isolation source: river surface water | place: USA:Blue River Watershed | collected 2017-08-17
ACGCAAAATCTCTCGGGCAGGTCTCTGTCAGTAGACCAAACGCTGCGCGGTCGGAATCCGCGAGTCGCGCATTTAAGCCTCTCGTCCCGAGAGCCTTGCAAACTCCTAGCGCAACCGTGGCTTGTCCCGCAAGCCCCGTGCTTTAGCTAGGGGTAACTGACTGAAATAAGTCTGACCGAAACAAAAAGCGCGACTTTTCAAATCGGTGACCAAAAATTAGCCGCCCGATTCGAAGTGCGGCCCGCCAACAAACAACTTAAGTTCACCTATCTCATCTTGTCCCGTTTCGAAGAAGGCGTTTGGAAGCAAATTTTAAGCACGCCTTTTTTGAATCACGCCACTGAAAAACTTAACTCGATAACGCAAACTCTGTAGCTTATGCCCGAATCCATTCACGCTGCCGCCATCGCGCACGTCTTCTCCGACCCTCGATTTCTCGTGTGGTCTGGAGCCTCAAAAAGCACACAACATCATTATGGAACGGGCGGTTTGGCCCAACATACAAATGAAGTCGTTGAGTTGTGCAGAACTCTCGGTGAAAATTACGAGTTCTCAGATGAACAATTTGATGTTCTCTTATCAGCCGCCGCCTTTCATGATTTTGGCAAAATCTGGGATTACGAGTTCCAGTCGAAATTAGGAAACATAGATTGTGAGAATTTTTCACAAGACGGTTTCGCAAAGGTCCGCGATTCTAATTGGGGCTGGTTCGCCCGCCCGCACAAAATGCTCATTCATCACATAAGCCGTTCCGCTCTGGAGTGGAGCGAATTCGCAAAGGACAAAGGCATTTCCGAACGTATTTCTGACCGCGTATTACACTGTATTCTTTCGCACCATGGACTCCGCGCTTACGGTTCTCCCGTTCAGCCACGAACCGAAGAAGCTGTGATTTTACATCTCGCCGACACGATGAGCGCTCGAATGGATGAATTAAAGCGCGGGCTGGAACTGCGTTACGATTAAAAGATACGATTTTTTTTTGCTTTTTCTTTGACTTTCCGAACAAAACCAACTATCCTTGCCTCGTGATTAAGAAACTGATTAAACGCTTACAAAGCCTTCTTGGCATTGACTTCGACGACCAAATGCAGCGAGATGCCGACGAGCGCTTGCGCACATGGCATGCGACTTGGGTTGCCGAAAAAGCCGCGAACGAAAAACGCTTGGCCGCCCAACGAGAAGCTGACTTAAAGAAAGCTGACGAAGAATATTACGCCCGTCGCAAAAAGGCTCGGGAAGCTGACGATGCAATGCGGCGGGCTGACACTTCAGACAACTCTTGTCTTAGTCAAGTCGCTTATCAAAGCATGTTGGGCAGCTCGGACGATTCCCACAAGGGAAGTTCCGACCACGGGACTCACTCTCATGATTCGGGCGGCCATGGGACACATCATTGCTCGTCCAACTCTTCTCATTCGAGTTGCGGTGGCTCAAGCTGCGGGTCGAGCTGCGGCGGTTCTTCGGGCGACTAAAATTCGCATGTCAAATCCAACTCTTTGTCTTGGGCGCGGCCCCGAAATTTCCCCTGTAGTAAAAGCGGAGAACGAAGCGGGCGCGTCTTTCCGAGAAACCGCGAAATCTCTCGGACCAATCAATAATGCAAAGGCGGCGGCCCTTTATAGGCAGGCGCTCGTTGACTATTATGCTTCGCTCGACGCAATTTTGGGCGGCAGCCGCGCAAAAAGATTGAAGGAAACTTTCCGAGCCTTACAATAAATACAATTTGCCTTTTTGGAAGCTCCTCGTCTTTTCCGTCTTCTCCATAAACCAACGGGTTTATGCTTTCGGCCCAGCAGCTTTCGAACAGTCAAAGCTCGGTTGGTCAGCGGTGAAACTCGCTCTTTTCCAGCCAAAACGAATCTTTCGAAGACTGGTAAAATTTATGTTGGCCGTAAACCTCCAATCCCCAGCGCAATCTTCTCGCATCTTGGGACGCACGAACCTTACAAAAGACAACCTGTCGAAATTACCGAAGTTACTTCTTGGGAGATTCAGGAGTTCGTGAATGACTCTTGGGAGAAAGTTAGCGAAAATTAAATACAAAAAAACATAAACAAAAAAACTACAAATAATGAAGACCATTCAACGACTCCGCGAAGAAGGTTACAAAGTTCGCGTTATTCACCAAAGACCAATCGTCGAAGGTAAAGACGGACAAGATGTTTACTCGGGCAAAGGCGGCTTGACCGTTGTTCAGATTAAGCCGCCCGGTTCTGAAAAGAACTACCAAGGTTCGGCTCGCTGTAGCGACAAGGAAAACTTCTGCCGCAAGACAGGTCGAAATGTTGCCCTTGGCCGCGCTTTGAAGGCTTACCAAGAAGATAAGGCAGACGGAGCGATAGCGATTGCCGTTTATACGCCGTTTGGAAGTTGAAGCACATCAGCCGCCGAAGGCAATTCTTCGGCGGCCAATTGCATTTTGCCTCGTGAGTAATCCTTTTCTTTTCGGCCTTTGTCTTTTAGCTGTCTTTTGGGTCGTGTTTGAAATCCTGAACAATGCATTAGCATTCATTTTAAAGTAAAAAAACAAATTTATATTTATGAAAATTATTAAACGCGGACTCTTGCCCGATTTGCGTATTTGGCGCGGTGTTTGCCGCACTTGTAAAAGTGAATTTGAAGCTTTGGAAAGTGAGCTGAACGTCCAAAACGACCAAAGAGACGGCGCATGGGCTCTTAAAGGATGCACAGAATGTAAAACTCCTGACGGCATTTCTTTCGGCCCGACAGACCGATATGAGAAAAGGCGAGACTTGGGAGGGATTGATTGTGAGCGCTAAATACCAAATCGGCCAAACGTATCTTCTCAAGGTTTTTTCAGAGCCCGAAGAAATGGAATATCTAGGCGAAATTAAGACAAGGCAACTCAATGGAAGCAAGGCGTCCGTGTCTTTTGAAGCTTTTCGCCGCCAGAGTTTTGGGCAGCCAGATTTAATCGCACTTCACAACGGCGAATTTTTCGTCCGTTCTTACAAGAATTGCGTAGAGGATTTGGTTACCGAAGTTGGCAAGAATTTTACTTTCGTCGGCAAAGGTTATGAGCGCATAGCTGTAGGCAGCACGTCTTTGTCCATTGAGGAATTCCGTAAGCAAGTTGCAGATTTGCTGACCGACGCTCAGATTGAAGAGGTCGTTTCGAAAGGTCGCTTTTATAGTCATGGCAGCAACAAAGGCGAAATAAAATGGTGCCCCGGATGCAAGCAAATAAGACAGACTAGCTGTTCAGCTTGCGGCTGTGGGAGTTGCGCGAATTGTGGCTATCGGTGGACATGTATGCCTGCAAATTTAGACTTGAGCGCCTTTAAAGGAATTGCTGGCAAGGAGGTTCTTACTTTCGCGGAAGAGAACTCTGGACAAATTAAATTTGGATGCTTTCCGCCCGTATGAAAGAGCAACATAATCCGCCCTTATCTGAACTCCTTCTTGAATTCAAGCGGGCCGATGTAGGAAGTCCAACAGCCTCTTATAGGGCGGCGCAAATCGAAAAGATTTTCGAAGAGCTTCTTGCGCGCGTCGTCGCCTTAGAGGAACACAACAAAGATTTGCTTGGGCAAATAGAGAAGCAGCAGGAAATCGTGCGTCAGAAAGAAAGGGAAAATTGGGAGTATTCTATTTTTCCTGTTGACTTTCAGCCGCCAATCCCATAGAATCACTTCATGAATTACAGGAATTGCTTAGAGCTATACAGAGCTTACGAGAGAGTGCAGAACGCCAAGAGCTTCAATCCCTGCACATACACGCAAAATAAAATTGAGGCTATCAACGATTTCTTTCGCGAGGAGCGTCTCGACTCTTGTGTGCTTGGTCTCTCTGGCGGCATAGACAGCGCCACTGTAGCTTTGCTTCTTCAAAAGGCGATGTGCCAGCCGGAAGCCCCTCTCAAACGCATGGCTGTGCTGTCTCTTCCTATTTATACAACGGGAACAAGTAATCAGCTTGAGGCTGTGCATTTTGCGCAATTGGTCGCCCAAAAATTTTGCCATCGAGGTATTTCTTTCGAAGTGTCAGATGTCGCGTCTTCGGCATGCGCAAGTCTTGCCCGCTTGGAAGAGAGAGCGTCTTCTTGGGCAGTTGGCCAACTTGCGTCAATCTGCCGAACTCCTACCCTTTACTTTAAGGCCGCTTGCCTTCAAGAACAAGGATATAAATCGCTTGTTGTCGGAACGACCAATAAAACAGAATCTCTTATTGGATTTTATGGAAAGGCTTCTGACGCAATGGTTGATTTGCAAATCATTGAGGACTTACATAAGAGCGAAGTAAAAGCAGTGGCAGGATTTTTAGGCGTCCCTTCAGAAATTGTTTTGCGCACTCCTTGCGGCGACGTTTGGGATGCAAAGTCAGATGAAATGATGATTGGCGCGCCTTACTGGCTCGTTGAATTGTATTTGAGCAATGCCGAAAATGCTGCTCTTTGTCGCTCTTTGGCCCCGGAAGAAACAGGCCGTTTGGAAAAGCTCATGGCGCAAAATTTCCATAAGACACGGGTCGGGCGGCCATCGAGAACAATTTAACGAATTTTTCTTGACTTTCGAGTTGGTCTTTTGTATCTTTGCCTCATGAATAGAAGCGAATTTGTAACTTGGCTAGACAGCCTCGGTAACACTCGTAGAGAGATTACGTGGCACGATTACATTCGTTGGAGTTACTTCGATAAATACGGCGTGCTGCTTTATCCTTCTGGGCACGCCGATATTTGGTCAGAACCTGATAGTGACGACCGGAAGAAATTGCAGAGATTCGTCAATCTCGCAGAAGCGAAGAGATACATAGAAACTCTTTAAAATACGAAAACGTTTTATGAATTGTAATTCGCCAGACATGAGCAAAGTGCCCGGTGGCTGGCTCACCGATACCAGCGTCCCTTTGCTTGCTTGCAAGGCCGCTCCCGAGACAATTGAGATTGCTTCAAACGTTTTCCGAGTCAAGAATTTCCTCTCGCGAAGAAGCACTGACGCTTTTAATGCGATGATGAAAACCGCGCCAGCCCTTGCTCCAGTATCCATTCAAGGCATGCAAACCATCACAGATAATACAATTGGAAGCTGGCGTACGACAATGTTTAACGAGGCGATTGCGCAAAATCTTACAGACTTGTTTGAGCATGTTGATTTCCCAAAAACTCTGCTCTGTGATGACTTTTTCCCTACAGACTGGCATCAGGGCAACCGAAACAGGCGTCTTTGGGAATACAGTCACGTTAGTCCTATGTGCCGAGTAATGAGATACCTCAAAGGAGGAACCCACTTCTGTCACTATGACGCCGGATTCTTAGACCCGCAAGACGATGGCCGCCGCACTCTCATGTCCATTGTCTTATATCTTAGCACTAACAAAACAGGAGCAACTCGCGTAATACAAGATAAGCAGGGAGGTCTTAAGATTTGGGACCGAAATCACGACGACTGGTCACGAGAGGTGCGGCCTGATGAGGTTATTGCTGAGAGTTATCCAGTCGCAGGAGACGTGCGCATTTTTCCTCATCGTGTAGCTCACGATGTGCAGAAGTATGACGGAGCGGAAGGAGAAAGAGTCGTGATGCGTGGGGATTTATTTTACAAAGCGCGGTAGGCTGCAATTTTTCGTGCCCAATCGATAAACTCTTCTTGAGAGTAATCGGATTTCATTTCATTGAGGTTTTTGTGAATCCATTGAATGTTCGAGAGAGTATATCCTTTCGAAGAATCTATACGGTCGAGAGAGGCTGTTTTAAATTTGTAATTGAGACTTAACACGATATCTACTCCTGATAAAGCGCATTTGCCTTGCTGTTTTTCGAAAAGCTCGTAAATCTCTTCGACGGTAACATCGAAATTCAAATTTCGTTTTTTCGCGCCGAAGCGCATAGATGAGAAAAAAGAGCCCGAGATTTCTCTGTAAGATTTCACCTCTTCGCAGCGGCATTTTTTACTCGCATACCAAATAGCATTGTGTGTCCAAGGGCGTTCGTTGCCGCATTCACACAAACAAAGCCAATGAGACACACGAGAATTCTGGACGGCTATAGGTTTCACTAAAGTAAGTTTACCGAATTTCTGTCCCGCTTGTAAATAGCGTTTAGCTGGCTTTTTAGGAATCTTATGTTTTCGCAAAGCGTTGCATATCGTAGCCACACAGACTTTAAGCTCCTCGGCAATCTGAATTGAACTTTTGTCTTCCGTGATATACAGATGATTTAGAGTTTCTTTATCGATGAAAAATTTTCGCGCCATATAAATGTATTACACATCATAGTGAAATCAAAAGAAAAAATTAGTCTGATGCAATCTATTTCTTTCACATCCTCGCCACTTTGCCCTTATTTCTCAAGCTTGTCTTCGGCTGAATCCTATGAAGCAGGCTATTTCGAAGAGAGCGTAAAACTGTCTTCTTACGATTTGTCTTTGATGGCCGCGCCTCTTGAATTTCTACGCTCCAAAATTAGGAGCCCTAAAACAAGACTCGGAGTGCTTGTAGCAACTGGAAAATTCGCGCCTATACATTCAGGTCATTTGGCTATGATGAGCGCAGCTAAGGCGCGCCTTGAAGCCACGGGCCTTTATGATTTCGTGGGCGGCTACATTGCACCGGACCATGACGAATACGTAAGCACAAAGGCAAAGGACTACACTATCGATGACCGCGTTGAAGCAATTTTGGCGGCCATTCAAACACCCGAATTCGCCTCATGGCTGCGCATTGACTTTTGGCCCGGATACTTTGTAGAAGGAGCGGTGAATTATACAAGAGTCTATGAAAGGTTGCGGCTTTATTTGGAAAAGCACCTAGGCTGTCTCGTGGACTTGTATTTCGTCTGCGGAGGCGACAACGCGCGTTTTTATAAGGCTTTCGAACGTTCGGGCCGCTGCATCATTGTGGGTCGCGGCGGCTGTGAAGTCGCGGCCAAAATTAAGGCAGGGCAAACAAGGGCGCTCTTCGCTGATTGTGACGACTTTGAAAGTTCAACCAACGTAAGAAGTCAGCGGGCCAAAATTCCTTTCGTCAAAAAGGATTTACTTCTTCGTGTTACGGATGGCCCGAGAGAATTGGAAGTGGCCGAAGCGCTAAAGCCATTTTATAAGACAGTCACTGTAATCAAGTCGTCTGAGCAAAAGGAAATGTTTGCCTCGTTCGAAACGAGCAACGTGATTAGTCTGGACCCGCTAATCCCCGCAAAATACAATCTGCAAATTTCGCGCCTTTATGACTTTATGGGCGTGGATAAAATTGGATGGACGAATAGACCAAAAACAAAAGACCTCGAAAAGCAAGCGTTCCGCATTCCGTGGGGCTCTTATAGCCTTTTCGACGATGACATTTGTACAGGGAAAACGGTAGAATTCGCGAAACAATTTCTGGGGGCTTATGATATTCACGTTACTCGTGTTTTTGCTGGGGTTAGAAGCGAAGGTCAGGAAATCTTGGACGCTCGCGATTTCTTAGGTGAGGGATTAGTCATCAAAACCTCTGGCGAGTGGAACCGCCCGGATTTTGAGTATTACGAATCAAAAAATGAAGAGGCGGCCCGCTTTCCTTACGTTTTGCCCTTCGTAATTCCTAGAATCCGCTGCTCTGTGGAAAACAGCCGCGAGTTTTCGGACGTGATGCGGAAATTCTCAAAAACAAATTGACAAAAGGAGCGGATAGAGTTAGATTGTCTTATGAAGAATTCAGGAAAAATTCGCGAGGCTAAAATTTTTGGCCGCGAGAAACATAAAGAGCAAAAACGCAAATGGAGCGGATTGCCTTATCATACGCACACTGAAGAGGTGGCGGAAATCGTTGCTTCTGTGACGGACGATGAGGATATGATTGAGGACACAAATACCTCGTATTCAGAGCTTTACGAAATATTCGGCCAGCGGGTAGCTGACTTGGTTTTTGAATTAACAGATGTTTATACTCCCGAAGCCTTTCTTAATCTCAATCGCAAACAAAGGAAAGAACGAGAGGCCGCCCGCCTTTGGGCTGTTAGTCCCGAAGCTCAAACGATTAAGTATGCCGATTTTATTTCAAATACGAAGGATATCTTGAAGAATGACCCTGATTTCGCCATTGTCTACGTGAAGGAGAAGGAGCGGATTCTTGAGGGAATGACTCGCGGCGATAAGGGATTGCTTGAGAGAGCCAAAGCTTCAGTAGCGGCGGCTAAGAAATAATAACTGCTCATGATTACTGGCTCTTTTCCCGACGACGAACCCGCGCCAAACACACGAGCATTTCAAGATGCTAAGGAAGCCTACAAGGCATACTTAAAATCTTTAAGTAATGCGACCACCTTTTATCCGTTTCCAACCAATCCGACCGCCTTTTACCCATTTTCAACCAAAACACCAGACAAAAACACCGCTCTCATGAAACCAAAAACATTGGCGCAAAGCCTAATTAACCACATCGTTTTCGTTCTCGACGAAAGCGGTTCAATGAGCCACCTTTCCAAGACCGTTATTGATGTCTTTGACGCGCAAATTAAGAACCTTGCCTTGCGCTCTAAAGAAATGGACCAAGAAACCCGCGTTTCGGTCTACACCTTCAGCAACTCGGTAAAGTGCCTCATTTACGATAAAGACGTGCTGCGGCTCCCTTCAATCGCCTCGTTTTACAATCCGGGCGGCGGCACTGCCCTTCGTGATGGAGTCGCCAAGGCAATCGAAGATTTGCGCAAGACGCCTGAACTGTATGGAGACCATGCCTTTCTTGTCTTCGTTCAAACGGACGGCGAAGAGAATGCGAGCCGCGAAATTTCGGAAAAGGATTTCCGTAATCTTATCCTCGGCCTTCCTGACAACTACACAGTTGCGGCTTTGGTTCCAGACCAACGCAGCGTTCACTACGCTAAGGGCGCAGGCATTCCGGCACAAAATATCCAAGTTTGGAACACAGATGCGCGAGGCGCGGAAGATGCAGGCAAAACGGTTACTTTGTCCATGGATACTTACATGCAGAATCGCTCGACTGGAACGCGCAGCACAAAGAACCTCTTTAGCCCGAATGTGGCCAACCTGAGCCCAACCGCCGTGGTTGCAAACTTGGAAGCAATCGATGCAGCCACATATGAAGTGCTTATCGTGCGTAAGAAAGAAGCGATTAAAGGCTTCGTAGAATCTTGGACTAAGAAGCCTTACGTTATCGGCTCGGGTTATTACGAATTGAACAAGCCCGAGATTATTCAGGCGAAGAAGCAAATTTTGCTTCGGGACAAGAACAATGGGAAGGTTTATGGTGGAGATAACGCTCGCCAACTCATCGGCCTGCCCGCTTATGACGTGAAGGTCGCGCCCGCCGACCATAAGAAATTTGAAATCTTTGTCCAGAGTGGCTCAGTAAACCGTAATTTGGTGCCGGGCACGAATTTGATTGTCTTGAAATAAAGCGGGCGCATTTCGCCTTTGGTGTAATATGGCTCATGGCTGAACGAAAACCGAACACCGGGAAAGAAACTCTCGCTTTTAATTATAACTGGGATGGCACCGACTGGGTTCCTAACAGGTCTTCGGTTTCGGGAGTTTCCGAAGTAGAAGTTATTTCTCCCGCAAACTCCGTGGGAGAGTTGAGTGTATCTTTGGCGAACGCTTTCGTTCAGTCATTGCCTTCTTATGGTTTGACTCCCGCTAATTTTCGCAGCTACTCAGCGACTGGCGGCAGCGTGGCAGTAGAATCGAATTACTTTAAGGTGTCTAGCGGCACTTCTCAGGGCGGTTACGGCTCTTTCCAAAGCTTCCGCTCTGTGACTTGCAAGGCGGGAGAATCAGTGGCCGCGAGGTTTGGCGCGCGGTTCTTAACAAGCGGTGCGGGCTCTTGGCAAGGCGTTGGCTTTCTGACCGTCGGAGACGAACTGTCTTTCGGCTACGACGGCGCATCTTTTGGCGTGTGGCATCGCTACCACGGCAAAGCGGAAGTTAGAACTCTCACAATATCTGCTGGGGCGGGCGGTGCTGAAAATGCGACCGTGACAATTAACACTGTCGCCTATACAGTTCCGTTAACTTCGGGAAGTGCCGCTCTTGCCGCTAAATTAATCGCCGACTATTTAACGGCGAATGCTTCTTCTGTTTTGGAGGCTTGGCAGAACGGCAGCACAGTCACCGTAAATTTTCTCACCGAAGGGCCAAAATCAGGAACATACAGCTTTTCTTCTGCGAGCGCTGCTGCTTCTTGGGCTCAAACAACTTTAGGTGTGGTTAAAACATCTGATTTCATCGCGCAGGCCGACTGGAACCAAAATGTTTTTGCTAGTTTGGACCCAAGCAAAGGTAATTCTTATCAGATTGAGTATCAGGCGGGCTACGGCAACGTAACGTTTTCTGTTCAAGAGGCGGACAGCGGGCACTATGTAAAGGCGCACATTTTACAGTTGAGCAATGTTCAGACGCTGACCGCTGTTACCAATCCGAGCATGCGGGTTGGGCTTTACTCGGTCAACACGACAGGAACAGCAAACAGAGAAGTTCGGTGTCCATCACTCGCCGCTTTCGTTCAGGGAGAAATTAGACAGACGAGAAATCCCAGAGCCGCCGAAAGCACAAAGACAGTGAGCGCGACGACGCTGACCAACCTGCTTACTTTGCGCAACCGAAGAATCTTCAACGGAAACGCTAATCAGGCGGAAATAGAGCCGCAAATTATAACAATTGCGTCCGAGTCTTCCAAGATTGTTTATATAAAGGTTTACGGAGGAGCTACTTTAGCCGGAACCCCGAATTATGCGGATGCGGCCACGAACTCTATCGCCGAGATAGACACGGCGGGCACGACTGTAACGGGCGGAACCCTCTTGACCGTTTTCGCTCTTGCGCCGAACTCGCAAGTGTCTTTTGATTTAACGCGGTTAAAAATAAGAATCCCTCCAACTCTGCTTTTTACAGTCGCGGCTTACGTTACGAGTGGCGCGGCCTCTTCTATTGGGTGCGCGGTGACTTGGTTGGAAGATTTTTAAGAGCCCGCAAAATCCAATAACGAATTTGCCCATGGCCGCCGAGCGTCATGCTTCGGCGGCCTTTTTCTTTTTTTTCTTGACATTCTTCCCATCTCATGTTTTAATTCCTTTGCGCGCCCTTCTCGCTTTTGTGTCGAGTAAAAGGCGAGACGGAGCCGCGCATACATTCTTAATATTCCCATGGCAGAAAATACCAGCAACGCATCTTTCGTAGATGTTACGACCGAAGAGCAAAAACAACGCAGCGAAGAACGTTATTTACGGCGGCTCTCTCCTCGTGCTTGGATAAGCGTCCTTTACCGTCTTACGGGATTTGGGCATTACGAATGGGAAACCGCAATTGTCATGCTCATTGAACCCGGAAGCAGACCAAAACGCTGGGAAAGCGATGACAGAGATTGCCTTATTATTGCGGGTGACAGGCGGGCCGAACTCGCTAACGTAACAGAAGAGAATTTGCGCTCTTGGTATGTAGCAAATATTGAAGGAAATAGAAATTCTATGGAAACATTGCTACACGCACTCAAACAGAAGAATTAAAATTGCCGCATGGACAAAACCATTCACCACATCACTCTCAAACGCGACAAACAAAGGCAAATTCTAACCATTTATCAAGTCGATGGAACTGGCGGGCGCGAATTTGGTATTGGCGTCGAGGGAACAGATTCTGATACAGAGCACTTCTTCTTTGAAGGAAACGAAGTTTGGGAAATTATAAATGCCTTGAAAGTCATTACCGGAAACGAATAGCTTCATTTTAAACTAAATTACATCCATGTCTTCTCTTTTTAATCGCTCCGTTCATATTTTCGGCGGCGGCACAACAAGTCACATTACAAATCACTTTGCTGTTTGCGCGCCCGCCTATGGAAACACGGCGAGACAACTGAAGCAAATTATCGAAGGGCAAGAGCGCTTTGGGCAAATG
>JACCDR010106034.1_pt1 | contig 11843 bp, 10 predicted proteins | sample 7446431 | NCBI WGS metagenome assembly JACCDR01 (sample SAMN15323443, study PRJNA562643) | freshwater metagenome | isolation source: river surface water | place: USA:Blue River Watershed | collected 2017-08-17
GGCGGTCCCGCGAATCCCTTTGCTTCATTGTGCACATCTCAGTCTCAGTCTGGGCCCCTTGAAGCATTCCCCCCGTCATCACACTGATACTCAGTGTGCTGCGTCATTTTTCACCCCGCCTCTGCCACGCGACACTGACTCAGTCTCTCGGACACTGGCCGACTCCGGAAGGCGGGCGGACACTCGCTGACACACTGAAACATGACGGCGAATCGTTCCTAGGCCAGCTCCTTGAGCGTGCGCGACACGACGCGCCGCTTGGACGCGCGCGCCGCCGCCGCCGCCAGCCGCCCCGCGCCCGCCGCCGTCCCCTGCACGTCGTCGCCCGCCTTGCGCAGCTCAAAGTACTTGTACGCGCGCGGTGCGCGCTTGCCGCCGTCATCCTGGATCGTGTAGCGGCGGCCGTCGATCCGCACGATGGTGAACACGTCTGCCGAAAACGTCGGCTTCTCCTTGTCAAACTTGCCGCGGTCGACGCGGCGCCGCACACGGTCGCCGACTGCCAGGTCCACCTTCGCGCTCAGCTCGTCGTTGTGGTCCGCCCCCACGCTGTACAGGTAGGCCTGCGCGCTCTCGTCCTCCCACACCTCCTCGGGTGTTCGCATTGTCGCTCGCTTGGCGCCCATGTCGCGCACGCGCAGCGCTGTGTGTTCTGTTGTGTTGTAGCCGCTCACCAGGGACTGCAGCGCCTCCGCGCCGACGCGCAGCCTGTCGTGCGCCACCTGGTAGTTTGTGATGCGCCGCTTCAGCGTGCGCACGGCGGCGTCCACGATGCCCAGGCGGTCGCCGTCATCCTGATGGTCATCCTTGGCCTTGCCGGTGGCGAGCAGCACGTTGTGGCGGTCCGCCCAGGCGCGCACTGCCTTTGTGTCGAACTCGTCGTCGGATTGGAGGCCCACCACGGAGCCCACGCGGTCCAGCAGCGCGTCCAGCGCGGCCACGAGCATGTCCGCCGAGCGACGCTTGATGGGCACCACGGCCATGTACCGGCTGAGCACGTCGACGGCGATGAGCATCATCTTGATATCCTTGTTGGCACCGGCGGAGCTGCCGCTGAGGTGCACGACGTCGATCTGGAACGTTTTGGGCGGTGCGATGATGCGGAAGAACCCCTTGAACGTTTTGGGCGCATTGACCTGCGACAGCGCCTGCTTTCCCACCCACGCCAGCACCTGCGCCTTCTTGTATTGGCCCGGGTGAATGCGTTGCACGCGGCGCCAAAGCGCCTCCTTCCCTGACAGTCCGCGTGCCGGGTCGTAATAGATTTCGCGCAGCCGCGCCTCTGCATTGGCGTCCATGGTTGGTTACACTGTGCTGCGTGTGCTACCCAAGGACATTACAAGAAGTCACGCGCCCACGAGGTTGGAGTGCGAGCAGTTGCACATCCAGCACACAATGCGCACATTCCCCACGACGTGTGCGCGCTGGTTGTCGATGCGGTCGATGCTCCACATGTGATCGATACGCTTGTTGGGCACAGAGGGCGCCACCACGATGGTGTTGTGGCACACGGGGCAGTCGCCCGCCTTGCGCAGCATGTCTGCGACGTCGTCCATGTCGATGAGCTTCTCGCCCACGCGGGCCACGCGCCTCGCCGTGAGGTCCTGGTGGCGATGCGAGGCTAACCGCCGTTTGATGCTGGTCCTCATGTGGCCGCCCAGCGGCGGCAGGGGGCGGTCGTCGAACGCGAGCTGCGACATGTACTCTACGCGCGACAGCGCGGTGTACCGCAGGTCCTTGCAGAGGTCGTCCCACTGGTGGACGATGACACGCTGGGGGCTGCGGATGGTGGCGCCCTGTAGCTTGTGCACTGTCATCGCGCACGCGGGCAGGAACTGCTCGACGAAGCGCGACTCCACGTACTCGCGCTCGATCACGCTAGGGGCGCTGCACGTTACGTCGCCCGCCTTGCGCGGCGCCTTGCGCTCCGTGCGCACTGTGAAGAACGTCGACATGGTGTCCGAGCGCACGCCGGCGACCGTCCAGCGCTCGTTGTTGAACACAATCGGCCGCTTGTTCTCATCGGTGACGGTCTTGCGCGAGATGACGGGCATGCCGATCCACACGTGCATGTCCTGCGCCTCCAGGTCGAGCGGGTCGGCCTTGACGTGTGCCACGCAGCGTCCAGCGGTGCGGTGGGCCTGCATGACCTCATCGTTGACGCGCATACGGCGCGCGTTGGTGTACACGGCGTGGATGGCGTCGCTGGCGTCGGGGCGAGCCTGCGGCAGCGACGGCCGCTCCACCTCGCCCGCGTTGACGGCCTTCAGCATGGCGATGAGCGCCGGGCACTTTGCGCGGTAGTCCTTGGTGAGTGTCACGACGGCGCCGTTGACGATGTGGTTCATCAGGTCGGTTCCCTTGTAGACGCCGGGCAGGTTCATGCGGGGGCCGTTCAGGCCCTCCACAGCGCGGCACTGGTTGAAGTCGCCCACGAGGAGGACGGGGCAGCCGAGCAGCGTCTTGGTCCGGTCGAGCATGCGCAGCCGGTGCAAGTCCACCATGGACACCTCGTCGACGACGATGAGCTTGATCGCACCGCGCAGCTTGCGCAATTCATGCTCCCGGATGCGGCCGTCGCCCGTCACGAACAGTGACCCGTCAATGGTCTTGCCGCGCACGTTGTTGGCCGCCGTGTGCGTCGGGGCCAGGATCATGCACGAGTTCTCGCCGTGCTCCGCCGTCGTTGTCGCGACGACGTGATCGATGACGTACGACTTGCCGGCGCCCGGCGGGCCCTCCAGCAGGAGGCCGCCGTTCTGCACCAGCGCCTCTCGGATAGCCGTGTGCTGCGCCGAGTCGGTGATGTGGGCGTGAGTGAACCAGGTGGGGCGCTCGGGCACGACCAGCGCTGGGCGTGGGTGCGCATTGTACACGGCGGGCGCGTCGTTGGCGTTGTCGACGATGCGGTAGCCGCCCCATCCACCCAGGGCGACCGCACGCGCGTCCATAGAGCCTCTAAAGGCCACGCCCGGGTGCGCCACGGCGCAGTCGGTCTGGCGGTAGATGACCTTGCCGTAGCCACCCATGTCCTTGATGAGGTGGTGCATGCGCATGGCGCCGTAGTCGGCGACCTGGATGTACCAGGGGAGGGAGCTCTGGCGCAGGTGCTGCTTGACCACGAAGCCGTACAGCCAGATGCAGTCATTGACGTCGCGATCGTCCCGCGCTTCCGGCGCGTCGAGGTCGTCGTCCAGCTGGCACACCGTCACGGAGGGGTCGTTGAGCTCCGGACGCACGCGCCCCGGCGGCAGACGTGAGAAGATGAGCTTGGTGTTGGCGTCGGGCACCGCAATGGCGCCGTCGGCGTCGTGCGTGAGGTGCTTGTAGAACCACGCGTTGGCCTGCTGCCGGCTCGTGTTGAGACGGACGCTCGACGAGCTGGACGTGCAGGTGCCCATGGTGCCGTACATGCGGGTGATGAGCCGTTTCATGGTGGTGGGGTCCTTCTCACCGTACGTGCGGTGGATGTACTCCAGGCAGGGCCGCAGGTACTCGGGCTCCTCCAGTGCGCTGGGCACAACGCGATGCGTGACCGTGAATGCGACGCCCTCGTCCTGGGCCAGGCGGAGACGCGCACGCGTGTAGATGTTGCGGCCATCCAGCACCGTGGTGTCCTTGGTGTCGACGACGTACAAGCCCGGCCGGTCGACGGGCCCGGTGTAAGGCATCAGGTCGTCGCACTCCTTGAAGACGTACCAGGAGTCGTAGGGGTCGTACATGCACGCGCCGTAGCACTTGCTGATGTCCAGGATGAGCGCCCCCGCGGCGATGGCGTCGTTGACGTCGTCCTTGGTGGCCAGTCGGACTGTGCCGGGGGCGTAGCCCACGGGGCCGCGGCGTGCGCGGTCCTTGATGCCCTTCTGCGTTAGGACGTCCAGCAGGCGGCGCGACATCTGGCTGTTGACCGGGACGCGGCCGTGGCGCTTCTGGATGGCACGCAGCACGCCGTTGAGGCCGGCGCCGGTGTACGCCTCACCGATCTCCTCGTGGGCACGCTTGGACTCCGCATGATCGCCGTTGATTAGCACGCGCGTCACGGCGGGCTTGGCGGCGCGCCTGCGATGCGTCTGCTCTTCCGTCGTGCGCTCGATGTCAAAGTTGACCAGTTCGCCGCGAGCGTCGCACCTGATGGCTGCGGGCATGACGCCAGTGGTGGCGATCACGTCTGCCAGGTACTGCCGCGCGTCGACGATCGTTGGGCTGGTAATGATCAGGTCATGCTTGGCGACGCGGCTGCCCCCTTCGCGGGCGGTCTGCCTGCCTGTCAGGTCGGAAGGCTCGGCCCGGTGCGCCTGCTTGAACTCATGAAACGCGTCCGCTTCTCCGACTGGGTTGGCCACCTTGGACAGAGCCCTCGAGACGGCGACGTTCACCTCGTAGATGTGGTCATTGGCAAATGCGAGCCACGTCACCGGCGCATCATTGGTGTCCTTGCCCGTGTCCGCCCGCGCATCGTAGTAGTCGTGAATGGCGTTGCGGTTGCCGCTGCCGCTCGACGACGTCACCAAGATGTCCTCGTCGACGATGCCCACGCTCCTCCTCAGGTGGCGGAACACGCCGACCACGGTGCGCGGCGTCACGCCCGAGCCGCACCCCTCCCAACCGTACGCACGCAGCAATGCCTCCAGCCGGGCTCGGTCGGGCACGGCACGGCGGACCTTGTAGTCGCGGCGCTCGTCCTTGACCAAAAGGTGCTCCAGTAGGTCCACCACGCACGTGCCCTGGCGACGGTCCCACGGTTGCGCCATGCCCATGAGCAGCGGGGGCGCAGCGCGCTTGACGGGGATATCCATGAAGTCGTCGGGCACCATCTCCATCACCACGAGCTCATGCTTGATAGAATCGTAGTCCGGCTGGATATTGTCGTAGATGATGGCCGCCTTGTCATTGTCGTACTGGTCCACGATGCGTTTGACGTGCCGGCGCACCTGGTCCCGCAGCCACGCCGGAGTCACGTCCTTCTTACGAGCGTTAACCGACGTCCGCATCAGCTCGTCCCGCTCCTCGCCTAGCTTGCCGCCACCCTTGGGCGCATTCTTGGACCGCCATTCGATGTCAACGATGACGTAAGTGTCACGCTTGGTCTTGCGCTTCTTGGCACCCTTCTTGGCGGCGGCGGAGCGCTTGGCCTTGCGCTCTTCGGCCTCCGCCTTGATGCGCTCCAGGTCACGCTCGACGCGCTCCTCGGCCTGCTTCTTCAGCGCTGCGCGTCGGCGGCGCTTCTCCTCCGCGGTGAATGGCATGGGATATAAGTTGGCAGCGGCGGCGGCGGCAGCGGCTGGGTACCCTACCCAGCGGGATTTATCCTGGGGGGTCTGAACGCCCACCGCCCCGGTCTACCTTAAGCCGCGGCCTTCTCCACGGCCGCAGCCGTTGCGCCGGATGCGCCGGATGCACCGGATGCACCGGATGCAGCCGACGCAGCCAACGCAGCCACGCGCTCGCGGATGGTGCGCAGCGCCGCGTCGACGACGTCGTCCACGCGCGACGCCTGCAGGATCGCCGTCCACTCCTTGCTGCGCACCCGGGCGCGCTCGTTGAGGCGCTGGCGCACCGCGGGGTCCTCGTGGTAGCGCCTGCGCGCCTGCGCGTTGGCGCGTTCGGCCGCTGGGGTGCCGCGCGGAGCTCCCATCCCCGCCTGAATTAAACCATGACGCGATAATATTCATTTATGCGCCGCCGACTCGCGCCCGCGCTGCTTACGGTAGGACTCGTCGTTCTGAGACATCACCAGCCCGGTGTTGCACACGGGCACCGGCATGACGACGAGCGACAGCACCCACGCGCCTGGGTCGGCCGGCGCTGCGACGGCGGACGCCAACGTGCTGAACCGCACGCCCACCGTGCTGCCGCGCAGGAACGAGGTGGACGTCAGCCTGTGCCCGAGCGCGTCGGCCGTGGCGGCGGCGTGCACGGCGTTTGTCCCGACGGCGCCGACCAGGTGCCCCGGCGCGTTCTCGAACGAGCTGTACGAGTCGCCGCCGTGGCTGGTGCCGGTCATCCACACGAGGATGGGCTGCGCCAGGGCGCTGGCGCTGTGAAAGTCCTCGACGACGAGCTGCCAGGGCTTGTACGGATCGAGGGCCTCCGGGAGGTCGATGCGGTACGTCCCGTCCAGACGCGTGCCGCCCAGACGGGCCTCGGAAGCCAGGTGCACCCGGTAGATTCGGCTCATTCCGCGCGTAGTGGCAACGCCTTGCTACCCCTGAGCGCGCACAATAGTTCTCACTCTGACGCGATGGGGACGGACGGGATGCTGAGCGACGGGTCGTCCGCGTCGAGCACGGAGACGGCGCCCACCACCTCTGTCACTCGTGATACTCGCGCAGCGTCGCAGGGAGCCGCCTTGGATTGCACCGGCTTCTTCCAGAACTGCTTGTACCCCTGCGGGTCGGCCAGGTGCGTGAAGATGGCCATGTCGATGAGGTAGTCGGGCAGGGTGGGGTAGTCGTCCTTGATGGCCTTGACCCAGGATCGGTACTCCGACGTCTGGCGGAACGCGTGGTCCAGGTTGGGCATTGTCTAATCGATCGCTACTAAGAATAGCTGGTTGTAACCTGATGTAGGATTATTTTGTGCCCCACGGGATCGCTGTTCTCTACCTGGTCACTCGTGGACTGTCCCAGCGCGAGCGAACGAGCGCAGCAAGTGTCTAATCGGAGGCCGAAGGCCGCTCGATTAGGCGATGGTGAGCACGCGATCGAAGTTCATCTTGAAGCGGTGCTCCTTGGGCATGCTGAAGTCGATCACCAGGCAGTTGTGGTCGTCCTGCGTGGCGTAATCGTAGATGGCCTCAAAGTCCTCCAGTGGCAGCGTGTTGCTTACCTCCTCGTACAGGTCCTCGGCCACCACCTTTTTGTTGGCGAACCGAAACACCACAAACAGACTGGCATTGGTGCGGATCGATTTCGGTAACGCCTTAAGATTCTGCGTCGCGATCAACAAGCAGATCCCTAAATGCCGATTTTTCAATGCCAAATTTGTCAGTGCGGATTTGCCCGTGCTACGAAAAGCTGCAGAACCAATCAAATCGTCCAAAATCATGAAATTCACGCAGCCGTCCGGGTACTTGGGCTTTTCCGGTTCTTCGTAATTCATCAGCTCCAGCTCCTGCACGTCCTCGTGCGACATGCGGTCCAGCTTGCGGGCGCGCATGAAGCGCTTCCACACCGCCAGGCGCTTTTGATACTTGGCCGTCTCGTCACGCTCGTGCTTGATGTCGGTCACGACGTCCACCAGCTTGGTGTCCGAGTAGTTGGTCAGCGTGTCCTCCTCCGATAGGTGCTTCAAGCTCGTGAAGACTGGGTTGGCGTCGGCGGTCGGTGCGAACAGGATGACGCGCTGCGCAACCTTTACATTGGCGTCCTCAGGTGATGCGATGCCGGCGCGCTCGTATTGCTTGATCAGCTTGACGATGGCGTGCGTCTTGCCGCTGCCGCGTGACCCGATGAACAGCCCCAAAAAGTACAGGCGCGGCGCGGACGGCTCGAGCGGCACCGGGTAGCTGTTGGGCTTGAACTTGAGCGTGTAGTCCCAGTTTTGCAGCTGCGTCTCGTGAACTGCCATTTGCGCGTTTCGCCGCGCACCACGAAGAAGGCGACAGCTCAACTACCCTATGACGCCGCAAAAAGACTCTGTTCTTCGTGGTGCGCGGCGAGACGCGCTAATGCACGAAATTCATACCAGGGAACAATGACGCGTAGGCTGCGGCGACGCGGTCCCGCTCAATGCGCTGCGCCAGTGACTCTTTGGCCACCCGGTGGGTCAGCTGAGCACTCGACTGCGCTTTCGGTGTGGGCTTCTTCTTCGCCTTCGTCTTCTTCGGCGGTGGAGGAGGAGGCTCTTCAATCTCGCTCTCACTCTCTTCGCTCTCGCTCTCGCTCTCAGTATCTTCCTCACTCTCAGGCTCAGGCTCTTTTTTGGGCTTGGGCGCACGTTTCGCCGTGCACATGCGCTCAGGGGCGCCTTTCTTCGAGGGCGCGGCGATCCGCGCACCACCTTCTTCCGCGGCCTTGGCCTTGGCCAGCGCTGCAGCTTTTGCCTCAAACGCGGCCTGCTTCTCCGCCTTTTCGCGTCGGCTAATCTCGCCCAGCAAGCGACGCTTCTCGTGTGCCTTGGCGCGCGCGTCCGCAAGCCGCTGCAGCTGTTCTGGTGTTACCTTTCGCTTGGGCTTGGCCTCTTCCGCCGGCGCTTCCGGCTCTGGGGATACATCACGCGCCGGCTCGGGCTCCTGCTTTGACTTGGATTCCTTCTTAGCCATGGCTATTATTCATCCCCAAAATTATTACAAGTGATACTGAGGTTGGACGACGTGGCCGCGCATGATGGGCACCTGAGGGGACCACACGCCATCCAGCGGCCGCGGGTTGCGCATGCGCGCGTCGACGTCCTCGGGCGCGATGACACCATCGCCTGGTGTGCGCAGCATGCCGCGGCCCCAGAAGTTGACGGGCGTCTCGACCGCAGGGCGCGCCGGCAGCGTCAGGCCGTTGACGCCTCGGGGCACCCACGCCGGGTCGATCATCTTGGCGTGGCGGTAGTACGAAACAGCGGCTTTGCCGTCGTAGGCCTCGGAGTAGTCGGGTTCAGGCATTTGGGATCGTCGGATCCCACTCGGAGAAAGGTGATGGCGCAGCTACTCTCAGCGCCGTAAAAATGTGCACGGAGGCGCCGTTCTTAGTGGCGCGCGGCGTTACGCGCACTTAGCCCTTTGTAATCCGAGCGATGCATCGCGCCAGCGCGATGGATTACAAGACGAACGTAAACTTGCCGTCGTCCCACGTCAGGCGGCTGCGGCAGCGCGCGGCCATGAACGACATGACCTGGGTGTTGGACGGGAACGGCGCGTTGGTCTTGAACATGACGTCGGCGTCGGCCTCGCGCAGGTCCGCGCCGCCGGCGTCGGCCACGGCCAGCCAGAAGTTGCGGGCCAGCTGCTGCAGCGTGCGCGTGCTGGTGGCGCCGTTGTCGCGGCGGCGCACGAACACAGCGCACATCCCGGACAGGCCCTTGCCCAGCAGCGCGCGCGCCCACTCGAACGACTGCGCGATCGTCCCGTCGTACTGCAGCATGCGCTTGCCGTCGGCTCGGAAGTTCCAGGTGAGCGCGTCGGGGATGGACTGGGTGCCGCGCTGGTAGTACAGGCTCGTGCCCAGGAAGGTGCCTCCGGTGCTGGTGGTCACGGGCGTGTTGCGGTAGTTGGCGTTGACGAACGTGCCCAGGACCAGGTCCAGCTTGCGCGTGGCGATGTTGAGCTGCGTCTGCTGCGCGAAGCCCGTGTTCAGCTGCATGGTCGTGCGCCAGTTGTCGAACTCCAGCGAGGCGGGCGCCCGAGGATCGTGGCGCGCCGGATCGGCCATCGTCACCGTGATGTGCACGTCTTCCAGCTCGTACAGCGCGGTGCCCGAGTTGGCCAGGATGACGTTGTGCGGCGCCATGGTGATCTGGAAGCGGACGGGCGCGCGCCGCGTGTCGACCAGCAGGCCGCTGCCCAGGAGGCCCAGCCACGTCGCGAAGCATATGGGCGTGTCGTTGAAGTCGTACACGCCGCTGCTCAGTCCGTCCGCGAGGGCCAGCCCGTTGGACAGCAGCCCCCGGCTGATGCTGACGTCCTCCTCGACGTAGTCCAGCAGCGCGCGCATCAGGTGGTCGTAGTCGTTGGTCTGCTGCACCATCTGGTCGCCCACCCACACGCTGAGGGACTGGATCATCGTCTCCACGTCGCGCGGCAGCGAGCGGTTGCTGGCCGTCCCGCCGAGGATGCTGGCCTTCGCCCACATGCGCAGCGTCGACAGATCGACGACGCCGCGGGGGAGCGTAAAGTTGAACACGCTGCCGCCGCCGCCAAAGCCATTCTCGTGAGGGTCGACGCGGGCTACTGTTGTCTGGCTCATCACGCTTCGCGTTCGACCCAGACGCTGCTAAGAACAGCGACTCAGTGCTACCCTAGGGCGTCAATAAAATCTTCTTCGTCTGTTTCTCCGTGGCGCGCGGCGGAACGCGCTACAACACGACCTCAAGTTGCCGGCCGCTCCCGATGCGCAGGGAGGCCGTGGACTCGGTGAACAGCAGGCACGTGTACTGGCTGGGCACCTCGGAGCCGCCGCCGGTGCCGGCGACAGTGGACGCCTGCGAGCCGCTGGTCTGGAAAAAAATCTGGGCGATGTTGCCCTGGGTGTTGAGGCCCGACTCGTAGCCGGACTCGCCGTGCTGGAACTCGTGGGTGGCCAGCCAGTGGCGCGCGTTGAAGGCGTCGGGGCTGGCGGTCAGTGTCGTGCTCATGCCGCCCAGCGTGTCCGCGGCGACGTTGATCGAGTTGGTGAGCATGGCGAACGCCTGGCCGCCATCGGGCTGCCAGTTGGGGTAGTACTGGCCGTTGACGTTGAACTGCCAGCCGGTGATGGTCGAGTCGACGTGGGTGTGGTTGGTGGTGTCGCCGTAGGACACGCGGCCGCCGCCGATGCGGTTGAAGTAGGAGCTCGCGCCGGTGCCCCAATCCCAGCGCGCGCCCGGGGCGGGAGAGGTGGGCGCGCCGATGCGGTTGTTGGTGCCGGACACGAAGAAGGCCCAGATGCGGTCGAGGGACTTGGTGCTGATGGAGGCCTTGGTGGTCTGGTTCAGGCCGGAGGACGTGGAGCTGAAGCTGGTGTAGTTCTTGTACGGGATCTCGAGGATGTTGCCGGAGGCCAACGCCTTCTGGTACATCTGGTGGAACACGCCGTCGTCGATGCTCATGGTGTCGACGCTGAAGAAGATGTCGGACAGGGAGTAGCTCGCGTTGGTGGCGGCGGCGTTGGTCACCAGCACGACGGGGGAGGCCAGCGTCAGGCGGAGGCGCACCTGGCCCAGGATCCCGGTGTCGATCACGCTGGGCTGCGCGGAGGCGATGAAGCCCAGGAAGTTGTGGATGGCGAACTGGCGGTTGGACGTGTTGGCGACGGGCGCGGTGGTCTGGACGGCGCCGTTCTGCAGCACGCGGCGGCGCTCGTGGGCGTCAGCGCCCATGGTGGTGTCGGAGATGGCCTGCCACAGCTGGTTGTAGTTGGCGCACGAGCCCTGCAGCAGCTGGCCGTTGACCTCCAGCTCGACGCGCTCCAGGATGCTCTCGATGCCGCGGGAGAAGGCCGCCGCGCCCGCGTCGGTGGTGGTCGAGCCCTTGAAGAACATGGTCAGCGTGTCCAATGACACCAGGCTGTTGCTGGGCAGGTCTACGGTCACGATCTGGCCCGGCGTGGCTCCCGTCTGGTTAAGCGTCAAGAGCTTGAAAGAGTTCTTGGAGAACCCACTCAGCTTCTTGGCGATATAGCTCAGGTTCTTCGGGTAGGTGGCCATTTTGTGTAATCGTCACGCTGAGTAATCGTCACGCTACGCGTTTCCGATTACTCAAGATTAAGAAAAGATGTGAGCGGATACGCCGTTCTTAGCCCGGCTAATCGGTCACGATTAGCCAACGATTAGCCAACGATTAGCCAACGATTAGCCCTCGACCGGGAGCCCCGCCTGCGCCGCGGTGCGCCGCTGCGCCGGGTTCAGCGCGACCGGTGGCCCTTGAGGGACGCGGAACTCACGGCGCATCCGAACGGGGCCAGGCATTCCCAGCGCACCAGGGCCAGGCTCAGGCTCAGGCAAGCCGTTGCCCCCCGCAGGGGCGACGGAGTCGTCGAACGCGGCCGAGTCTCCGGATCCGCCACCGCCACCACCACCACCACCGCCGCCACGTCAGCGGCGGCGGCCACAACGACTCGGAGAACGGCAGCGACAGCACGGACGTGGAGCTGGCCAGCACGTCGACGGCGGCGACGCGCATGTACCAACCGCCGCGCCATCACCAACAACAGCAC
>JACCDR011730263.1_pt1 | contig 11843 bp, 16 predicted proteins | sample 7446431 | NCBI WGS metagenome assembly JACCDR01 (sample SAMN15323443, study PRJNA562643) | freshwater metagenome | isolation source: river surface water | place: USA:Blue River Watershed | collected 2017-08-17
CTTATCTCGTTCGAACGAGATAAGCAAGGCCGGCGGACCGCCTACATGGTCAAGTCAAAGTAATGTCAAGAAAAGGGGCCCGGGCCCCTTTTCTTATTTAACCCTTATGCTAAGGTAACTCTATGCAAACCACCGCCGCCTCCACCTGCACCACCTCCAACAAATGGGCCTATGGGCCCGAAGAATTCTTCGAAACCGACGGGCTCCCCCGAGCCCAGTGGGATACCGATCAATGGTGCCACCACGATAATGGGGAATGTTGGGCCCGCAAGGATGCCCAATGGGAACGTTGACCTGACGGTAGGTAGGTCGGGCCCCTGAGCACCGACCTACCTACCGGTCCGCCTGGACGGGTCTCCCCGAAGCGGCCCTACTCGGTCCGGCGTTAACCCTATCGGGTTCGGCCGTCCCTTCTTGATGTTCAGATTAGCAGACCTGTCGGATCCGTCAAGCACAAAAGAAGGAGGGGGTCCGGACCCCCTCCCTTGTCCTTTAGGCCATCGTTACGGTAATGCCATCGGGGGATTCCGTGATATCGAAGGACTCTTTCCCGTACAGAGCCCCCACGAGGGCTCGAGCCTCCGAATCATTGTAGACGTTCGTGACGTGCCTGGGTGCTGCGCCCCCACGGCGCAACCACAACGTTTTGGGTGCATCGGGACGGGAATCCGTTAGGACGAAACCCTCCGGGCCCCGACCCAGGACGCAATAGGGGCCTCCTTTGGGATATCGTTTTTCCATAACCGTCAAGGCTTCTTCGGGGGACTCCACCTGGACGGCCGTCCGGTCGACAGGGAAGTCCGCTTGGACTTCCGAGCAAGAGAGCGAACCCCAACCGGCCGAAAACGTAATGATTTTCATGATAGACCCCTGTCGGTTTGTTGAGGCACTCCGTTGCGCCTCAACATGATTAAAGCCTATCCGATCGTGATGGGGCCGTCAACCAAAAATCGTCGATGAGTCAACAAGGGTTCTCCAGACCTACCTACCGGTCCGCCTGGGCGCACCTCCCCGAATGTCCTACTTGTCCTGCCGGAACCCCTATCGGGATGGGCAATCCTTATACCTAGAGAATAGCACTGTTGACGGGGCCGTCAATTTATTTTTCACCTCATGACGATTTATTTCCCATCAACGCTCTTATGTGCTAGGGGTCCCGTCAACGTGTTCTATCGAAGAACATCAATGTGGGCTTGCTAGCACGAATGGCCCGCAACGCTACAAATTTATCAACAAAGCAACTAAATGATTTAGTTGCTTTGTCCTACCGATCTTGTAACCTCATTAAAGTCCTACGGTAGGACGCGGTGACGGACCGACCGACGGGTCCAAGTAAAGGTTTACGATGATCAACGCTACCGTCTCCTCCCCCGTCAACGTCACCATCGAAACAAAGTCTTATACGGTATTTGCCCGCAACCTTCCCTACATAAAGGAACAGGTCGAACTGAACAACCGGAAGGCCCGTAAGTTGGGCCTTCCGGTTTATACTTTAACGGTATCGGAGCCCCGCAAAGAGGTCATGAAGGGCTACTTGTTCGAAGGTGACCAGCATGAGCGAAGCATAAACGCGTGGGTACGGGACATCGAAGTGACCGGACCCACGAAGATCGCCTATGACGGCTGGACGTTCGTGGGAATGATCGAGCACCATAGTGGCGGAAATATGCTGTTTGGGTTCGAGGGCATCGACACTGGACCCTGGACCCATGCAGAAAGCAGTTGCGACCATTGCCGGTCGAACAGGATCCGTAGCGCCACCTTAATTGTCCGTCACGATGACGGAAGGACAATGCAGCTTGGTAAGAGCTGCGTTGAAAAGTACCTTCAAGGGTGCGGTAGTTTTACCATCCTTGAGCGGGCAACGTTCGTGTTGAACGCGGAAATCCACGTTCAAGGGGAACCGGGCGAGGGGGGCGGTGGTGGTGGCGTCGATTATGTTTCTACGCTTAGGGTGGGCAGCATTGCGGTCGAATTGATGCTCAAGGAAGGTTACAAGAAAGAAATGGGCGAGGGTGAGAGCACCAAGGGGAAGGTGTTCAGTTTCTTGTTCAACAAGGCTGCCCGTCAAAAGATGATCGACCAAGGATTTGAGGTTTCCGAAGAAGCGATCGCGATCGCCTCCGAGGCTATCGAACAATTCGGCGACCTTCCCGACGAACAAGTTCGGACGGATTCATTCCTCAATAACGTCCGGACGATCGTCCGGGACCATTACGTAAAAATGTCCCACGCGGGGATCCTCATCGGCGCCCTATGGGGCAAAGTACGGGACCGTTATACGAAACCGGTCAAGATTGAATCAGACCACGTAGGCACGGTCAAAGAGCGCCGTGACTTTAGCGTCACGGTGACGAACATATATGAGTTCGAATCCTTCTACGGTATGACCCGAATCGTAAAGATGACCGAGGGTTCTAACGTGCTTGTGTGGAAAACGTCAAGCGACCCCAAAATGAAGGCCGGCGATACCATCACCATCACCGGGACCGTCAAAGAGCACGGTGAATACCGTGGCGTCAAACAAACCGAGATCCAACGGGTCAAAGTAAAGGCCTAACGGCATAACGGGAAGGGTCAAGGGGCCCTTCCCGTTTCCTATTTAACCCAACGAAATCAAGGCCCCGCAACCCTTCCCGTTCGAAGGGAGGGCCCATTTGACCGAACGTCCGGTCAAATTACCGTAAAAGTGGAATTTGACCGGACGTCCGGTACTGACCGACCGTTCGGTGCTCTACCGAGCGACCGGTCAAATTCCGCCTAATGTGTAATTTGCATTTGCCTACAGGTCTGCCATTTTCCAGCACCGTTTAACGTTGACGGGTCGATTTATAGAAAATTCTTATTGACGGGCCGGGGATTTTATATCTTCGGCCCAATACCATTTAATCTCCCCTTCAATCGAACTTACAATCTTAAATAAGTGAGACCCCCTAGCACCAAATAGGCCCCGTGTCAATTAAAATGATCGGTGAAGGGCAATTAAGGTCGAGGCAAAGATCGTGCCATCATTTTCCCCTTGACCCCGTGGGGGTCCACCTGGAACGACTGTATAGTTCCAGGTGGACCCCCACGCCAACCTACTTTTTCACCTACCAGCCGGGACGGGCAAGTCCTATACCACGGTCGGGCATGATTGTTGCGATCCCATCTTGGCATGGTTGTTGATCGTGCATGTTGGCATGGTTGTTGATTTGACCGACAGGTCGGGAGGTCCTCGACGGGCTGGTAGGTCAAGGGGGATTTAAATAAATCCCCCTTGACTTTAGAATTTTCCTAAAATGTTCTTGACTTTTCAAATCACAAACAGGAATTTTGCTCCTTTTGTCTGAAATGTCAAAATGACAAACATAAATTTAGGCTTCTGTCAAGGAAATACGGTAACGAGAAAAACAAACAGGATTTGTCAACCCTCGTTTACACATCGGCCGCGACCAACGCACCTTCGATGTGGGTGAACGTACGATCGCGGGCACCATAGAGGCGGTTTAGCAACGCCGTTGCTTCCTCAACACTCCAACGCGTACCGGTCACCAAACAATTCCACCAGCGCCATCGCCCCATCGGCGTGCCGGTACACTTGAAGGTTCGCGCCCGTATAGCCCTCGGGGCTAGAGATCGGCCCCGACTCTTTTATCTTCGCGTACAGGAGCTCAATCCGGTCCAACAGCTCCCCTTCCTTGTAAAAGTCGCCGTAGGGCTCAAATCCTACCAAGTGCCCTTGGGGGCAACCGTCGGGGTTTTCTTGCGCGGACCCAAACAAGTTTTCGCCCGCGCCCTTATGAAACATTTGAACTTCCATGATGACCCCCGTTGGTGAATTGGAAGGTATACAATACCGTAGAACGTTCGAACGTGCAAGGGAATATTTTATTAATTTTCGCCTTGCGGGATCGGTCCAGTTAGGGTACCGTGAACGTATGGCGCATGTGGTGGTGATGTCGGGCGTTAGCGGGGCAGGAAAGAGCACGATGGTCAAGTCGATCGTTGAAAAGATCGGCCCTCGCCACCTAATCGTGTCGGCCGACCACTACTTCCTAGACGTCGATGGCCATTACCGGTACGATGGGAAGCAGATCGGCAAAGCCCACCAGGCCTGTTTCGGTCAATTTATGATGGCGTTGGTGAGCAACGTTGTCGACGGCATTGTGGTCGACAACACCAACACGACCGCCGAGGAGATCAGCCCCTACGTGCTGGCGGGCCAGTCGTTCGGTTGGACCGTTGAGGTGCTGACCGTCCATGTAGGCCGGGACCAATTGCCCCTATGTGCGGCCCGATGTCGCCACAACGTACCATTGACCGTCATAGAGCAGCAATGGGAAAGGATTCAACGGAGGACTTTACCTGCTTATTGGACCACCGCCGACATTTTAGTACCCTAGGAGGAAGATCAAGTGAAGAAGTGTAAAGGACCGACGGCCGATTGTTTGACCGCCACCCAACAACCCACCCAACACGCTTGTACACAACAGGGGGTGCAAAATTGCAAAAAGACGCCCCCACGGGTTCGTTGGAACGTCAATTAACTTGACCGTCATGGTCATTATGGTATAATGAACGAACACAAGGGGATGCGAAAATGAATATGATCGACGTCGCGAAGGCCCTCAATGAAGTCTACCTGAACGGACGGGGTCCCGCCTACCACGCCTACAGGCCCGCATCGGCTGGGGTCGTGTGGACCCATAAGACCAACAAAGATGCCCGCGTGCCTTCTTACGTGTGGGCGTACGTCGACATAAGCTGGTGTGACGGCGGCAATGAAGTGTTGAGGGGGTCGATATACCTGGTCGAGGGGTCCGTCCAAATGGACCTAGAGCAAGTTTTTGACCCCAGCAAGGTCCCGTCGGTCATAAGGTCAATTAAACGGTTGACCGACCGGCTTGGTGCCGATGAAGAAAAATCCGCTACGCTCCTACATGGGCTCGTGGGGGATTACTTGACGGACCACTAAATAGTCGTCTAGCCCCGTCGATTTAGGTCGACGGGGATTTCACTTTTGCTACTCTGAACATTATAAGGGGCCGGCCGAACCCGATAGGGTTAACGCCGGACCGAGTAGGGTCGCTTCGGGGAGATCCGACGGGTAACCTACCGAACGGCCGGTCAAGCCCAAGAAGGCTTGGACTCGGGGCTTCTAAGCAACCCTCGTTATGCCTACATAAGAGCTTAGGGGCCCGCTAAAATTCACATATTGCGTGATTTCAAAGGTCCGCCCCTTCCAGTCGATGCGTTCGCTTTCATGAGCGCGCAAGTTTGTCGCGAGGTCCGCGCGACGGAAATGTCCAACGCGCATGCCCTTGAATTTTTCCGAAATGACCCTAAGGTCTTCGGGGGTTAGCTTGGATACGGGTTTTTCCTGGACCATAAAGTCTGGGATGGGAAAATCTTGCGACATTGTATCGTTACCCTTGCCCTTTAACTCAATCCCCTATTAGGTGATGCGCCGGATCCCTACGGTGGGGTAGAACCCCACGACTTTGGCAGCGTATTGGGTGACCCTATAGGTTCGCCCTCCATAAAGGACCTCCTCGTGGTCATTGGGTGCCAAGGATGTTAGCATATCACGTTGCCGGCACCCACCTACGCGCAACCCCTTGAAGGCCTCGGACAATCTCCTGATTTGTTCGTCCGTCAAGCACGATACTTTCCGCTTTTCCTCTAAAAGGACCCGGGCCATTTGTAATACAACTTCAAGAGCTTCCGGGCCCACCTGGTAACCCATACCCAAGTTCAGTATCGTATGGCGGGGGAACTCCGCCAGGGTATCCGCGTAGTACCGAGAGATAAACTGTCCCCGGGGGCCCATTTCCGGAAAGGCCGGGTCATAAAATTCTACCATCGGCATGGCTTCTTGGTGGACCATACAATCTTTAAGCCCGTAGGCGTCGCCGGTCCGCACAACCCTTACGTCCAGAGTCTTCTTACCGTCTACCGTTTTGATCTGCATGTTTATCCTCTTTTCCCATGAGGGGTTCCGATACCGTTGCCGGAACCCCTCGACATAGTGATAGCCTAGCATCGTTGATGGGGCCGTCAAGAAGGCTGGACGACTTTGCAGCGTTGGACCTCCGTTTGTGCAACCCCCTTATAGTCTACATGGGCGGATATGGTGCCGACAAAAGACAATTCCGTTCCCACTTCAATTTTGAGGTCCGTACCTGTTTTCCACTTGATAACGTTCCCCTCAACATCCCGGAATAGGTAGAAACGCGTGACCCCGTAAAGGCCGTCGAATTCAAACACCCTTTCGAGCTTGACCGTGAAGGTACGGCGCTCTTTCACGGCCCCAACGTGTTGGGACACGGGTTTATCCGCCGGGACATACTGGGCCTTGATGCGCCCCCATACGGCCCCCACGAGAATACTGATATTCCGTGCAGAAACGTCCCCAGTCCTGACGATCGTTCGGACATTGTTGAGAAACGAATCCCACGTGACTTCCGCATCCGTCAAGCCCCCAAAGTACGCCTCGATTTCATCGGCCATGGCCCAATGGGCATCCGTAATGCTGAAACCCTCCCGCACCAAGGCATCCCGTCGCGCCCGGGCTTCTGGGGACTTGCCGGGCCGCAAGTAGAACATAACCCGCTCTTTCGTGTCCTGCGCGGGATTTTCACTCTTGGATTTGTAACCTTCCCGCAACATGAACATGATCCCCGCGGCCATGGCGTCCCGTACGGTAAAATAATCACTTCCGGACCCACCCTCGAATTCCCCATCATATTCATCCTTAATGGCGGGGAATTCCGCGTTTAAGACAAATTCCGCCATGGCGGCAATGTTGAAGTTTTGGCTCCCCCGCAGGTAGTGTTTCACGCAAGCCGTGCCCAATTGGACTGTTTTGTCACCATTGGACGCAATGAGCGTTTTGGCCCGGGCCCGGTTATGCTGGCAATGGTCGCACGACCCTTTCGCGAACGTGTACGCGCTCATATCGGCGCCCTCCAGGCCCTTGACGAGGTTTCCTTCCCGGCCGTGCTCAATGATGCCCACGAACGTCCAGCCGTCGAATTGGATGCGAGCGGGCCCCTGGATCTCAATGTCCTGGACCCACATGATCCTTTCGAGGGTTTCGCGTTCACCCTTGTTGACCAAAAAGGTCCGAAGTTCCTGCCGGGCCTCCCCGACCTTCGTAAACGTATACCCGGGCAAGCCCAGTTTCTTGGCTCGCTTGGTGTTTTCGACCACTTGGGCCTCAATGGCGGGAATGTTGCGGACCAACACCGTATAGGCGCGGGTCGTGACGGTCGCGAATGAAGGACTCGGTGGGGTCATTTCGACGGCGTTCATCATGGGAGACATGATGACGGGTCAGTCATGAACGCGCAAGGGGTATTTTTGGTCTTTCTTTTTGACCTATTGGTCGGTTCTTTATAGGACGGATCTCCCCGAAGCGGCCCTACTCGATCCGGCATTCCCCTATCGGGTCATTCCGTCTCTTCTTGACATTCATCCTAGCATCATTGATGGGTCCGTCAAGGTCCAAGTTAGGCGGTCCGCAGTATCCTTATGACCATGTTTGTTAGTTGGGAAACCCGGTAGGCCTTAGACTTTAGCCCACATAGGAGTAAGCCCTCCGTTTGACCTACCGGTAAAGAAGTTACCCCGTAGACTTCTACGCACAAGCCTACCTGCAATCCTTTACATCGAGGGAGCAGGCTTGTTAGGTCTTCGTTCGTCATAGGATGCACCCTAAACACGTAAAGAGGGTCGACGTCTAGGTCGACCCTCTTTATTTACTTGATCGGCAGCGGTCTCCCATTTTCGCCACAAGGGGCCGCGGCGTGGCGTGTTGGGTCGATGACCCAAATGGTATTAATTTCCTGCGCGTTATCGCTTTCCGGCATAAGGAAGTAACCTTCTGGGCTTCCCTCCGGGCCCGCCGACCCATCTACCCTCGCGAACACGCCCACGAACCCTTCAGGGACCCAATCGGCCCAACTACCCCACCGGGCCGTCACTTGAAACTTGCCCCGGGCGGCTTCCCTGGCCATCTCAAGGCGCAACGCCCGAGACTCCTCCGGCCGGACCGTACACCCATACACGGCTCCATACTCACTAGGGTAATTGTTCTTAGCACTTTCGTGGGCCCATTCGACAAGTCCGGGGATCGCGTCCGGGAACGTCAATACCACGATCGCGTACTCTTGATCCTCCTCGTACCACCCACCGGCTCTACGCCATGCCGGGTGAACTTTCCGATTATTTTCTGGGGAAAGTTTTATGCCCCCATGGCGGGACGTCGTGACGGTCGCGATCCCCTTCCCGTGCCGTTGCACGGTCTGGATCTTGCCCCAAGGGCTCCGGGAGCCGACCGCGGGGATGTCAGACTTGGGCGTCGCTACGATGGTCGTGGTCGTCATGATGAGAAACTCCTTTTTGAAAGGTGGGGGCTGCATCGCCCCTCACCCATTTGTTATAGCGTAGTTGCGGGGTCCGTCAAGCTACTTTCGTTCAAGCCCCTTGTTGTTCCTCGATGGTCCGTTGGGCCGATCGGATCGCCCGGGCGTTAGATTGCCCCAAGGACCCTAGGGCCTCGAACGCATCGGCGATCGCTTGGATGTTTCGCGGCCTTTCCGCCAACAACACGTTAAGGGCGTCCAACGCCGCCGCGACCTCGTGGGGCCCTTCCAAGAGGGCTCGATCAATAATCCCCTGTTCGGCCGAGACATCACGGGTCAAGGCCTTACGGAATTCCTCCCGGGCGTCCGGAAGAAAGTATGCCGGCATGGTAAACGTTTTAGCGTCTACGTGGGCGGGTATGTTGTGCCGAACATACCACGTTTTATTGTACGCGGTAATGTTGAGCTCGACCCGGGGGCCCCGATCCTTATAAACCATAAACGTCAAAAATACTTGACAACGTGCAGAGGGATCGCCGTCTTTAAGGGTAAAAGAAAAGCTATAGGATACTTGATCGAAAAACTTATCCTTATAGGGTGCGCCGACGTAGGAGATATCGGCCAAAAACTCGGGGAACATCCCTAGGATCGCCTGCGCCCAGTCCTCCTTCCTTCGGCCCATCGCCCGCGTAATGTCGTTGCGGGTCGCGATGTGGGCCGAAACGGTAGACGTCGTGGTGTTCATGATGGGGCTCTTTCGGTTTGTTGGGGCGGGGAATTCCGCCGCTCAACATGAATATAACCTAACAGGTTGTGAGGGATCCGTCAACCAAAAATCGTCGAAGGTCAACAAGGGCCCTCCCGACCTACCGGTCGGTTCTTTATAGGACGGATCTCCCCGAAGCGGTCCTACTCGGTCCGGCGTTCCCCTATCGGGTCATCCCGTCCCTTCTAACCTAGAGTCTATCAGAAAGGACGGGGCCGTCAAGGTCTTTTTCGCCAGTAGGGTACAGTGCCGGGGAAGGACACTTGCCCTTCCCCTTGGGTTAATTACCTACACGGTCGCGTTTCGCTCCGGACGGGGTTCCAACGCATCATGGGCGGTCTTGAAATCCTCGGAGCTAAGGATGCACAATCGGACCTTATGACCCTTGATGTAGTCCTGCAGGAACGCGATCGCCTCTTGGGTGTACCGGGGATCGAAGCACGCAAATCGTGTTTCCTTGCTCTCAACGCCGTTGGCGTTCATGGTGGGGGCGCCAAATGCGTCCGGACCCTCCGGGTGCCCCCACCCCTCGACGATTACCAAGACGGGCGCGCCCGACCCATTGTCGTATTTGACGAGCCCACGGGCCTTTTGGGCCCCCTTGGGCTTGTATTGCACATGAATGGCGTTCTGATACTGCGCATAGGGCCCACGATGCATGGTCAACCCTGACGCCTCGACCCTTGAGAGCCCAAAGGCCCCTACGGTGTAAATGGTAACCTTATCGAGGGTTTTCTTGCTAGTCGCCATGGTGAACACTCCGTTGGTGGGGGATGGCACTCCGTTGCGCCATGTTGAGAGAATAGCCCAGGTGACGAATAAGTCAAGAAAGTATTTCGTGGGGCCCGTTAGGCGGTCAATTCCTTGACCACTGCGGGGAAGGTCCGCGATTCCCCGGATCGACCCAAAACGTTTTGGTTTCCTGTTTGGATCGTCACGGTCATGGTCCGGTAGTATTCTTGCCATTCTACCGTCACGACCGCCATATTGCTCGGAACCCCTTGAATTTCCCCATCATTGTTCCGTCCCCCATGGCAAGCCCATTCGCCGGACGATATGTGGTAGGTTTCCGGGGAAACCTTCATCGTTTCCAGGTTAATGGCGAAGCGTTTCCCGCATTCGCCATCATTCAACATGACCGCGTAGGGTTGATCGGTCACGATAAGGGTCTTGGGCCCCCGTTGCGACGTGCCCGTGATCTTTTTTATGTGGGCCCACACGGCCTTCTTGAAGCCCGGGAGGATTTCTTCCGCTTGCGCCATTTTGCTGATCTTGAAGGAGTTTCGCATCGTCAGGCCTTTCTGCGCGGTCGTTATGGGTTTAGTATGTAGGAACGTGACTGGATCGTCAAGGTTTATTTTTCGAGTCCCTTGAACAAGAGCCGTCAAATACGAACATAAGAGTTTATCGGCACATTCTTACGCGGTCCCTCAAAGTACGTGCACACGCCATCACTTCCCCTAGGGGGCCCGTAAGGGCTTCTTTGGCTGCTCGAGACGCCAACGCTGAACACAAATCAAATGAGCCGTTGCAGGCCTCCCAAGATGCATCACGGGCTAACATCCAAGAGGGCCTACCAACAAGGTCACCTGTAAGCCTCCAAGCACGTCCAGACCCTATTTGGCCCATTACCTTGGACCAAGCTTCTTGTTGATTGCTCACCTTACTAGAAAGGCGGACCACATCATTTGCTATGTAGCTTATCCTTCTCTTTTTAGACTCCACCCAGCTTTCAAAATGCTTGGCCGTCCAAAAAGGAGTTCCTAAAATTTCTAAGGCCCTCCTGTCAGCTTGCTCCAAAACAGGTATCGCATTTTCTAGCGATACCTCATCGTGGATGGTTGGCAAAGACTCTATGTCGGCCGTTTCAACGTTGATGGCCTTCAGCCAAACGACCGACCGTACACGGATGTCCCAGTCAACCGCCAACCATGCCTGTTCAATTGTTAGACCCATTTTGTTAGAAACTCCTTTCATTAGGAGATTATCAGACTTTAGAGATCCGTCAACGTTACTTGTGGCCAGCGTTGACTTGACCATCAACGCTGGCCACAAGGGCTCGCCTAACCTACCTTCACTTCCAATTGCTCAACCCCCAGGATTCCAAAATGTGTCATCACGACGTAATCATGATGACGTAGATACCGTTCTCCCGTGCTGAGGTACCGGTGGGCGATGGTCGCGTTGACCGCCACGACTTCATAAGAACGGTTCCCATACTGATAGGGAACGACCCGGTCACCCGGCAAGAAAGGGCGAGCCGTTCCCCGACAGGCGTCCGTTCCCACATCGGCACACACCCAAGGGGGCCAATACATCGGCAAGGTCGCGCAGGTAACCTGGTAATCCGCCGTGGGGTTAAACCGCGCCTTCGTGCCGTTCCCGCAAAGCCGTCCGTCATTCATGAGAGATAACCTAGCAGGCATGATGGATCCGTCAAGATCATTTTATCGCCTTGATTCGGAAACCCCCATGAGCATCACGAATGAAAATAAGACTTGACGGATCCGACAGGTCTGCTAATCTGAACGTCAAGAAGGGACGGGCGAACGCGATAGCGGTCACCCCGGACCGAGTAGGGCCGCTTCGGGAAGATCCGTCCTATAAAGAACCGACCGGTAGGTCGGGGGACCGGTAGGTCGGGGGACCGGTAGGTCGGGGGACCGGTAGGTCGGGGGACCGGTAGGTCGGGGGACCGGTAGGTCGGGGGACCGAAGGGACATGCCCTC
>JACCDR010045383.1_pt1 | contig 11842 bp, 7 predicted proteins | sample 7446431 | NCBI WGS metagenome assembly JACCDR01 (sample SAMN15323443, study PRJNA562643) | freshwater metagenome | isolation source: river surface water | place: USA:Blue River Watershed | collected 2017-08-17
AGCAGCTATTGATTCCTTAGGAAATACTTGTAAGGAATTAATAAGTAAGAGTCAAACTTTTTGCAACAACCATCAAAACCAACCACCAAATCAAACACTTGTAATACCTAAAGCAGTTCAACAACAATCAACCTCAACGGTAAAATGTAAAGGTAAAACAAAAGCCGGAAAGAGGTGTGCAAAAATAACCGCACACCCAAGTGGTAAATGCAATTTACACCGATAGACTAAAATGGTTAGAATAAAAATTAATGAAGAATATGGGTTAAATTTTTGATATTTGCACGCTCGACCTCGTAGTTCAATGGATAGAATAGAAGTTTCCGAAGCTTTTGATGGCAGTTCGATTCTGCCCGAGGTCACACTACATTGTTCTTTAACCATTCAATAAATATTGGTAACCCTTCTGTTGCTTTATTTTGTATGAATTTAGTTCTGTTGCGGCTTCGTAACGTCGGAATTTCAGGATCTATTACAACCAATTGGCAAGTTGATTTTATTTCATGAACCAATCCTGCTGCAGGATATACTTGCAATGATGAACCAATAACTACAAAAATATCAGCTTCATTGGCCAGCTTAGCTGCTTCATTAAGCATAGGCACTTGTTCTCCAAACCATACAATATGAGGACGCAACCTGCTTCCCAACGAACAAGTATCAGTTAATTTTAATTCCCAACCTTTTATGTCATAAATCAATGAATCATCAATACTGCTTCTGGCTTTTGTAATTTCACCATGCAAGTGTAAAACCTTTTTTGATCCGGCCCGTTCATGTAAGTCATCTACATTTTGGGTTATAATGTGAAGGTTATATTCTTTTTCAAGATTAGCCAGTAATTGATGAGCCGGGTTAGGTGTTGCTTCTAACACAGCTTTTCTCCTCATATTGTAAAACTTCTGTACAAGTTCGGGATTTTTATGCCATGCTTCAGGCGTGGCTACTTCATTAATATCATACCCTTCCCATAGGCCATTGTTACCTCTAAAGGTTTGTATGCCACTTTCGGCACTTATTCCTGCACCTGTAAATACAACTATTTTCATTTTAAGACAGCTTGTTTATTAAAACATGTTACTAAATTTGTTATATATACTTGAAAACACACATCAAACATATTATTTTCCTATTACTTTTAAGCATTTGTTATTGCAGCAATGCACAGCATATTTCATTTATTGAAAATAAAGGCCAATGGGACCAAACCGTTCAATTTGCAGCTGATGTGCCCGGAGGTAGGTTATTTATTACTAATTCAGGACTGGTTTATAATTTTTTGGATGAAAAAAGCTTACATGAAATTCAACACCACCTGAATGATGGAATTGTTAATGGAGCGGCCGTATTTGTTGATTTTATAGGCTGTAAACAGCCATCAGCCATTTCAACTAACATGCCTTCCTTAACCCGATATAATTATTATTTAGGTAATAATCCTTTAAAATGGGCAACTAATGTTAAAGCTTATTCAACTGTAAAACTTTTGAACATTTATCCCGGAATTGACTTTGAAATATCAGGATTAAATGGCGCCATAAAAACCAATTTCATTGTTCGAAATAAATCCTCATACAAACAAATTAAACTTAGGTATAGAGGCGCACAGCAAATGTTTTTGCATAAAGGAAAATTAACCGTTGAACATCGTGTTGGAAATTTAATAGAAGACGAGCCTTTAACTTATTTACAAAATTGTGCAACTAAACAACTGCTACCTTCTTATTACAAACTTTCCGGTGACACCTTAAGTTGGATGGTTCAATCACCCGCTCATCTTAATGCAACAGATACTATTTTAATTGACCCAACTATTGTGTTTAGTTCATTTAGTGGATCGGTTGCCGATAATTTTGGATTTACGGCAACGTCTGATAGAAATGGAAATGCATACGGAGGCGGAACAGTTTATAGTGCCGGATTTCCGGTAACTCCCGGAGCTTATCAGGTAAACTTTAAAGGAGGATTTCCGGAGATTATCGGAGGTGGTTCAAGAGATATTGGGATAATTAAATTTAGCAGCGACGGAAAACAACTGTTAACCTGCACGTATCTTGGAGGCTTAGGCAACGAACAGCCCCATAGTATTACTTGCGATGCATCGGGCAATTTATATATCATGGGAACTACTAATTCTGACGATTTCCCGGTTGCAAATGGTTTTGATTCTATCTATAACGGAAGGTATGATGTTTACATAACTAAATTATCTGCTGATGGTACTAGTTTATTAGCCTCAACGTACATAGGAGGATCAGATGATGATGGATTTAACAACCACAGCGAGGGAACGGGTGATAATCAACTTACCTATAATTTCGGTGATTATTTCAGGGGGGATATTCGCTTAGATGAAGATGGTAATGTGTTTGTAGCTACTGTTACCAAAAGTAACGGAAGCGAAGGTTCGATACCCATTGTTAATGCATTTCAAGCTAGTTACGGTGGCGGATTTCAAGATGGTTGGGTAATAGCACTGAATCACAGCTTAAGCAATATTCTCTTGAGTTCTTTTCTTGGAGGTAACTCAGCGGATGCGGCCTATTCAATTCGTGCAAATAAAAACCATGTTTATATTGCAGGTGGAACATTAAGCAATAATTTACCACAAACGCCTACGTCAGGTGTGTTTATATATCATGGCGGGGTGGATGGTTTCATAACCCGATTGTCAAGAATTGGGAATTCATTTTCGTTGGCGCGTTCGGTATATATTGGCTCTAACCTGTACGATCAAAATTATTTTATCGCACTGGATAACGTTGGAAAAGTTTATGTAACCGGACAAACACGTGGTGTTTTCCCTAGGGTAGGCAATGTGTATCACGAAAATAATGGAAAGGAGTTTATAGTGGTTACCGATAGCTTATTAAATGGTATAACCTCACAAATGGCATTTGCCGGAAGTCCTTCTTTTCCTAAACTTTCTCCATCAGCTTTTATGGTTGATTATTGTAATAGGATTTATTTTAGTGGATGGGGTGGAGGATCTAATAGTAGCTTCAATAGCAATACCGATAACACAACAGGATTATTAACCACGCCTGATGCTTTTAAAAGGAATTCAGATGGTTCTGATTTTTATTTAATCATCTTCAATAAAAACTTAAGTAGTGTTGCTTATGCAACATATTATGGTGGCAATGTAAGTCAGGAACATGTTGACGGAGGTACGAGTCATTTCGATGAATCTGGTGTGATTTATCAATCGGTATGCGCCGGATGTGGCGGATTTTCTGACTTTCCAACATCTCCTGATGCTTACAGCAAAGTTAACAGAGGTGTACGACCATTTGACCCGTCGCTTGGCGGTTGTAATAACGCAGTGTTTAAAATTTCATTGAGACCTGACCCCAAGGCACCTCAAATGAAAGATACAACATTTGTAATGTTTCCAACTGATTCGATTCAGTATTTAATAAACATTACAGACGTAAATGGAGATAATATCGTAATTGATGGGTATGATGCCCCTGATATCATTAATAACACTAATATTGAACTTATACCGGTAATTAATCAACCGGGCTTCTTGCAAATGAGATTGAAGTGGAAGGCAAACTGCGCTGCTGTTGGTGATACCTTGGTAATTAAATTTTTTATATCTGATGTTTCATGTGATCCTTCACAACGGGATACCGGTTTTATTAAAATTTTGGTTAAGCCGGCTCCTAAATTAAATCCACAATTAACTTGTGTGTTAAGAGGCGAAAATAGTGTGGAGGTAAGATGGAGTAATACTAATGTTCCACTGAATCAACGAAAGTTTCAGCAACGTTTAGTTGTGCTGCGCAGCCTAAATAATGGTAAGTATGATTCAGTTGGTATGATTAAGGCCGCAGATTTTCCTGCCTCATTTATTGATAAAGAGATAGAAGATTTAGCCGTTAATAATTATTGTTATCGTATTAACATGGTAAATATTTGTGGTGCATACGGTGATACATCTCGACAATCTTGTACCAATCAAAAGGATACTATTAGTCCTAATGCCTTTTCATTTACAAAAGATACAATCCTTTATGCACAGGCACTAAAAGAGTTTTGTTATGAAGCCTTGATAACGGATAGAGAATTTGAAGACTCCATTTTTATTAGTTATGCAGGAAGTTTAAGAAATATTCCGGGTGTTACAATCACCACGGAAAATGGAAGTGGAATGGCTAAACTTAAATTTTGTATTACGCCAAGCTGCAATCAAATTGGTGATACATTTATTATGGATTTTACCGTAATGGATAATAACTGCCCAATACCTTTAAGAGATATCGGAAAAATTTTGTTGGTGATAAAAACTTTACCACCAATAACCTCACTTAACCTACCTTGTCCTGTATTGCTAGATAGTAATAAAATTGGAATCAAGTGGAGCTATATAACAAATGATATTTATTTTAAAGACTTTGCCGTTTTATTTAAAGACAAGGATGGGAGTATCACAAATAAAGGTCGCTTCCCAAATGTTCAAAATAATTATGTTGAACAAATAGTGGATGATCCGCTAAACAATCCTTATTGTTTTGCATTATTGGCTTATAACACATGCGATTTACCTGATGATACAGGAACTTTCACCTGCACACCTTATACCGAAAATCAATATCCTCCAAATCAATATTTCCATTATGTATCTGTTATTGATAACCAAAGTATCGAACTGTCTTTTCCTTCCTTAGCCAATAGCTCATATACACTTTATAATTTCAATCCTTTTAAGAATGTTAAAACAATATATTCAACCGGTGCCAATGCAAATGAAGATACGCTTATTGTAATTAATGATTTGAATACTGCCAAACAACAGTACTGTTTTATTATTGAACCGAAAAATGAATGTGGATTGAAACCAAAGCTATCCCAATTTGCCTGCTCTATTTTATTAAATGGTATTTCCGAACCATTTAAACATACATTAACCTGGACACCTTATGAATGGTATCGCAATGGAACAGATTATCACGAATTGGAAGAGAAGGATTTAACTGAATCGAATTTCGAATTATTAAATCGTCTTACCGATAAATTTATGGTAGGTTTCGATGAAAAATTAAATACTCAAACCGGAATTTATTATTACCGCGCATCTGCTAGAGCAAATATTAGCGGATTTTATAGCTACTCAAATATTGTTGAATTAAAACAAGCGCCAATTGTATATATTCCTAATGCTTATACTCCTAACAACGATGGTACCAACGACCTTTGGGATATTGTTCCATTATTTGTTAAAACGTTTGAATTAAGGCTGTACGATCGTTGGGGCCGATTGGTATTTATTACTACAGATAAAAATAAAAAATTAGCTGCAACAGATATGAATGGCGAGGTACTGCCAACCGACGTATATGCTTATGTACTTAATTATACCGGTTTTGAAGGCAGCTCCGGTACTCGTACAGGTAACCTTACCATTTTTAAATAATCTAATACTTAATTATTTTTTGTTGTGCTTTTCCGCCGGCAGTTTCTATCTGAATTAGATAAATACCTGTCGCCAATTCTCCTAAATCAAGTGTGGTATTACCGGTTATGTTTTGCTCAAATATTTTTATCCCTTGTATGCTGTAAATACTTAATTGACCTTTACCAACGTGGGCAGTTTCAACATTAACAAACCTAGTGGAAGGATTAGGATATATTGCTAAAATTGGTTTGGTATTAGCTTCCGATAAGCCTGCAGGTTTGCTCGATTTACGAACACAAACTTTCCAACGTTTTACAGTTAAACTATCTTGTGAAATAATATTCCACTCGGTTGGATTGTTGATACTAACTTTAAATGTATTTCCTTTTTCGGAAGTTGCTCCCCATGATGGTGTTATCTCTAACGTTGCACTGTCGCCTTGTATATCAGCCGGAACTAAAAAGTGCCAAGTTTGTGTTTCATAATCTAAAATGCTGCTGTCGGCAATTGCTCCGGTAAGTTTAGCATTCCAACAATCTGCATTATTTACTGCAAAACCAATACTGTTAACCGTTCCAAGTTTAATTATTGAAGCACTATCTAATACGTAGTTTCTTATTTGGAAAGCACTGCAATACAATTCAGCAGTTTCACCGTCGTTATCACTAAAAATTAAAAAACCTAAATCTTCACCCGAACGCGAACTGTTCCATGCAGCCCAGCGACTGCCTGATGTTACTGAACTTCCAATGTAAATCCCGTTTAAATACTTTTCAATTTTATTTTCGTAACCGTTGATGGTAAATACTATTCGGTTCCAGGCATTATATATTACCTGTCCATGGTATCCGCTACCTATACCAATGGCACCATTAGGGTCAATAAACAAATCTGCATCATTTACATTTGTAGTATTGGTTTGATATAATGAAACAAAGTCGCCTCTTGCTGCCAAAGGAATATATACATCCATTAATACCGTAAAACTTTGGTCTAGTATACCATAATCTTCTACCCTGAAATTATTTAAAACCATTAATCCATTTGCAGAATCAAATTTGGGAACCTTCATTACTACCTTATCATCAGCACCAATTTTTGGAATTCCGAATGATGTGCACCTACCAAAGGTTGGTAATTGATTCAAGGGAGGATTGGTATAATTTAACGGTCGTAATTGCGATCCAACACCGGTTGCATTCAAGTCGCTCATAAACATCCAATTTCCTGTGGTGGAAGAATCAAATCCATTATTGCCAATAAAATTATCACAAATTGCTCTTCCGGTTTCCCACGTTCTATCGCTTTCCGAACCATCAATCCCATTGTTTACCAAGTGTCGTAATATACTATCATTATTAATGGTAAATACCCAAACTTTAGCATTTACGCGATGTACGTTTGAAACAAATTCACTCCAACCTGAATCGCGAACACTGTTAAAACCAACTTCAAATGCATAACATCCCAGATTAACACATTGCTCATAAAAACTTTGATCACTAACATTATCAGGTAATAAACCTTTTGAATACCATACCCATGGTGTGTTTGGTAATAGTTGACGAAAGGCTGTTGCATTTGCAATACTGTTAATAGAAGGTAACATCCTGTTAGGCGATACCCCCGAGTTTATCAGTGCTGCGCGTAGTGCAGTGGCGCTATAATCTTTACAATCTAAATATAAATGAGCATCATATTTTTCGGCCAATAATAGTGCTTGTTCTAATGTCGGAATTTTTATTCCTGCAAAATGTGGTCCTCGCCAACTGCCAGCATCCAATTGCTGCAACTGTAATACGCTGAAGTCAGGCAATTCTCCATGTCCATTAGTGGTTCGATGTAAACTATGTTCATCATGAAACAACACATATCTGCCATCGCTGGTCAACATCACATCAACTTCCGTATATTTAATACCTCTCTTAAATAATTCTTCAATGGCTAACAATGTGTTTTCAGGATAAACGGCAGAGTACGCACGATGCCCCACAGGTGTGTAACTGCACGAACTGAAATCAATCCTTGGTAGGGCACACTGAGCTTGGCATTGGTTGTATATTGATTGTGCGAAAAAGTATATTACTGCAATGTAAAGTTTGTGCATAGGGTAAGTTAATTTTTCGCAAAATAACAAAAATGCTTTTAAAATTGTTTGCTTAAGACGGGGGGCTGATTCAATGAATTTTCAATACTTTTGATTCCTTTATTGTCAATTTAGTGAAAAGTATATTTTTGCACCTTTAATTAATGTGAGCACATGGCAGTTTATAAGTTTAAGGTATCGTTTGAAGAGTATGATGACATCTACCGAGTGATTGAAATTAAATCAACTCAAACCTTCTTTGATTTTCACAAGGCGATTTTAGATTCAATTGGTTTTGATCAAAAACAGTTGGCGTCATTTTATATGAGTAATGATACATGGAAAAAGGAACAAGAAATATCTCTCGAAGATATGTCGGATCCTGATGATGAAGATGTACTTCCTATTCCTATTATGAAGGATGCTAAACTGAGCATGTTTATCAATGATCCCCATCAAAAGATAATTTATGTGTATGATTACATGGAAATGTGGACCATCCATATTGAATTGGTTGGGATTGAGATGAAAGAAAAAGCCGGAGTGAAATATCCATTATGTTCAAAAACTGTGGGGTTAGCACCTAAGCAGTACGACAAAGTGCAACGTTTTGGTATGGTTGATGACAATGAATTTGACGAAATTACCAAAAATTATTTAGACAAATCAGATGAAATTCCCGGCGAAATCAGTGATGATGAAGCGGATGAATTTGGTTTATTTGATGAAGCCGACGAATCGGGTTCGGGCGGATTTGATGACGATAAATTTTAAATATACTGCTAAATGAAAACACTTGTACTCATGCGACACGCCAAAGCATTACAAGCAGAGGCAGGTGAAATGGATTTTAACCGAAATTTGGCAGATCGTGGTAAGCATGATGCATCCGAAATGGGAAAACGCTTACACAAGAAGTCTTTTCAGCCCGATTTGATTATTGCAAGTTCCGCAAATCGAACATTAAAAACTGCAAAAATTGTTGCTCATGAGTTAGGTTATGATGAACACTTGGTTGTTGGAGAACAAGATATTTATGAAGCAGGCGTTTTTGATGTGCTTCGAGTAATTCGAAATACACCTGACGAAGTAAAAAAAATGATATTGGTTGGTCATAACCCTACCATTACAGGTTTGGTTGGTTACCTAAGTAATCAACTTGTTGAACATGTACCAACAGCAGGTGTTGCGCTAATTACTTTTGATGTAAAAACCTGGCATCAAATATCGGCCGGTATAGGGAAGTTAAATTTGTTTGATGCCCCTAAAAACAGCCATAAATAAAACATACATTGAAAAATAAAATAGTGGTTATTACCGGAGCTTCATCCGGAATAGGCAAGGAAACTGCTTATGCATTTGCTTGTAAACAAGCCCATGTGATTATTGCGGCTCGTAATACCGACAAATTAAATGAAGTTGCAAAGGCTTGTCTTAATTATGGTGCAGCATCATGTTTAGCAGTGCCGTGCGATGTTACTTCCGCCTCATCTTGCGAAAAATTAATGCAAACCGTTATTCAGCAATATAAAACCATTGATGTGCTTATTAATAATGCAGGCATAAGTATGCGCGCCTTGTTTAATCAAGCTGATATTAAAGTGATTGAACAAGTAATGCAAGTAAATTTTTGGGGCGCAGTTTATTGTACACGATATGCGATTGATGCCCTAGTTAAATCAAAAGGTGTTGTGATTAGCGTGTCTTCAATTGCAGGTATTCGTGGTTTGCCCGGTCGCACAGGCTACTCTGCCAGCAAATTTGCTCTGGAAGGTTTTATGCAAAGTTTGCGAACTGAAAATAAAAAAACAGGCTTACACGTGGGGGTAATTTATCCCGGTTATACTGAAAGTAATATCAGAAATACTGCTTTAAATGCAAGGGGTAATGCGCAGCAAGAATCTCCATTTGATGAATCAAAATTAATGCCCGCTTCAACTGTTGCAGAATGTATTTTAAACATGGCAACAAATCGTATCCAACAACAAGTTCTTACAACGCAAGGTAAACTTACCTTTTGGTTATCTAAATTTGTACCTTCATTTGTAGATAATATGATTTATAAAGTAGTTTCTAAGGAAAAAGATAGTCCATTTACATCATGATGATTGAAAAATATTTTAAACAACAAATTGCACAAGCGTTACAGGCTTTATATACTATTGCTATTGATGAAGATGCTTTTGCTATTGAAAAAACTAATTCCGATTTCAACGGTGATTATACATTTGTTGTTTTTCCTTATGTGAAAAAAGCTGCTAAAGCACCTGATATGGTTGCGAAAGAAATAGGTGAATATTTATTAGTAAATGCCAACTTAACTGATTCTTACAATGTTATAAAAGGCTTTCTTAATATCAATATTAAACAACAGTTTTGGATTGATTTTCTTGCTCAGCAAGCGTTTAATGATACATTCGGACTTAAAGCTACTCAACCAAATAACCGAGTATTGGTTGAATACTCATCACCTAACACTAACAAACCTCTGCACCTTGGGCATATCCGTAATAATTTATTAGGTTATGCCGTTGCTGAAATATTAAAAGCTAATGGGTATGCCGTTTTTACTTGTAATTTAATTAATGATAGGGGCATTCATATTTGTAAAAGTATGTATGCATGGATGAAATTTGGAAACGGCGAAACACCCCAATCATCAGGTATTAAAGGTGATCATTTAGTTGGTAAATATTATGTGCTTTTTAATACAGCATTTACCGCGGAAGTTGATTCTCTCATGCAAAATGGATTGTCGAAAGAGGATGCTGAAAAACAAGCTCCTTCCATTTTAGCCGCTCAAGAATTATTAAGAAAATGGGAGGCAGGCGATGTAGAAGTAATGCGTGTGTGGAAAATGATGAATGAGTGGGTTTATGACGGATTTGATTACACTTACCGCAACCTTGGTGTTAGTTTTGATAAATATTATTATGAAAGTAATACGTATTTATTAGGAAAAGAAATTGTAACGGAAGGGTTGCAAAAAGAAGTTTTTTATCAAAAGGCTGACGGAAGTGTTTGGGTTGATTTAACAGACGACGGACTCGATCATAAATTGGTGTTGCGCGCCGATGGAACCAGTGTTTATATCACACAAGACATGGGTACAGCCGATTTGAAATATGACGACTTTAATTGTAATAAATCTATTTATGTTGTAGGCAACGAGCAAGATTATCATTTTAAAGTTTTACAACTTATTCTACAAAAATTAGGTCGCCCTTATGCCCCTGAAATTTATCACTTAAGTTATGGTATGGTTGAATTACCTGATGGTAAAATGAAAAGTAGGGAAGGTACCGTTGTTGATGCTGATGATTTAATAGCAGGAATGGTTTCAGAGGCTGAACGCATAACCAACGAACTTGGTAAAACAGAAGGCCTGCAAACTGATGAGTTAAATGCACTTTATAATATGGTTGGATTAGGTGCCTTAAAGTATTTTATTTTAAAAGTTGATCCTAAGAAAAAAATGTTATTCAATCCTGAAGAATCTATAGATTTTCATGGCAATACCGGTCCGTTTATCCAGTACACCCATGCTCGTATAAAAAGTATTCTTAGGAACGCTCCTTCTATACACATGCAAAGTTCTTTAACGGTTGAGCAAGTAAATCCCGACGAGGTAGAAATTGGACTCATCAAATCACTCTACCAGTTTTCAAATATTATAGAAGAAGCTGCCAATACTTATAGTCCGGGTGTGTTATGTAATTACCTGTATGAAGTGGCTAAACAATTTAACCACTTTTATCACGAACATTCGGTACTAAAAGAAACCAATCTTGATAAACAAACCTTGCGTTTACAACTATGTAGTTTAACTGCTCATGTTATAAAAACTTCTTGTGCTTTATTAGGAATAAATGTTCCGGAACGCATGTAATATGAGGCTCATTTTTTATTTTCTTGTGCTGCTTTTTGTGGCTTGTGCTCCACAGCAAAAATTGATTAAGCAGGCCCGCGTGCAATCGGCTGCCGGTATGCACGAAGAGGCTGCTAATGCTTATTATAATGTGTTGTTAATTGACACCAAAAATAAGGAAGCAAAACAAGGACTCATGTTAAACGGTCAAAAAGTTTTAGCCGATAAATTTGCAAGGTTTAGTAAACTGGTAATTGAAGGTCAAATTGCTGATGCATTATCTGTTTATCGTTTTGCCGCAGGTTATGCTAAAAATGCAGCTAAAGTTGGCGTACAACTCGAATGGCCGCATGAATATGATGAGGTATATTTTGATATTCGTAATGAATATGTTGATGAGCAGTTTGATCTTGCCGTAGCATTAATGACCCAAAGAAAATATGAAATGGCTGAAAAAGTATTCGAAAGAATAGCCACTTATGAT
>JACCDR011162868.1_pt1 | contig 11842 bp, 11 predicted proteins | sample 7446431 | NCBI WGS metagenome assembly JACCDR01 (sample SAMN15323443, study PRJNA562643) | freshwater metagenome | isolation source: river surface water | place: USA:Blue River Watershed | collected 2017-08-17
GTGGGTAGTCAATCCGTATCGCTCCCACAAAAAAAATTTTTTTAAAAGTTGCATAAGTCCCGGTAAGAGCGACATTTGTACCGGCACTGGTCGGGAAAGTAACAGTTGCGGTGCCTGAAATAAGTGATGCTACAATGGGACGCCACCAAGCATCAACCCCAGCCGAAGGAGAAGGGGTAGTAGTGGCCAGGATGCAGTAATCCTGTTAAGTAGCTCCAACCGAACAACCACTGCAGGTTTTAGGTGCTGATCGTTTTTGCCAAGTTTGACAAACAACTGGCTCAGCAAGGTCCACCTACAGGACCTCGCCTTGCTGAAAATACAGATTCTTAAATTGGTCTTCTTTACAAATTCACATCTGTTAAGTTATAAGTAAACCTTACATAAGGTAATGGGTAATGGTGTATTTACCCTGCGTTTGCATTATTATAATCAAGTATTATATTTGTACATGATTTAACCAAATATCATGGACAAGAGCAAGCGTATATTCTTCAAGAGTGAGGAAATTGTAAAGCAAACCAAGATTGGTTGGCTGGAGTCTGAAATGGACTTCAGGAAGTTATATCATAATGCCTGGAGATTTATTGCTCCGTTGAATGGAGTATGTGCCCGGGATTTCCTTCTCTGGGTTCTATCAAAAATTGATGAGAATAATATGTTCACCTACTCCCGAGCGATGTACCTGGAGTTCGTGCAGGATATCACAGAAATTCCTGGTGGTAAGCAGTATGAAGAAAATACAGTTCACATTGCCTTACGGGAATTTCTTGACAAAGGAATAGCAATTAAATTGTCCCGGGGTGTGTACCAGCTGAATGCGAATATGTTCATTCCGGATTCAGCATTTGCTCCCGGAGAGATAAAGACAGCAAAACAGTTGAATGAAACCCAGGTAACAGGTATTCCTGTAGAATTCATCAATGTGCCTGAAGCACCGGAAGATAAGATAGTCAATAAGGAAGTATCACCAGAGGAAGGACCTTTGGACAAGAAGTTCACTCAGGATGGATTATTCAGTTTTGATAGTTTCGTGGAATAATCGAACTTAGTGGTATGATCCAAGTCTCATTGCCTATGAATACGGATGAGAAGATTAAGCACCACGCTAAGATAAGAGCGATAGAGTATCTGTTTAACAGCTACATAACGGAAGGAAGAAGAGATAAATGGTACGGAGATATGTTTGATTATCTGTACGATCTGGAACTCAAAGACCTGAAAAAAGAAGTGGAAAGAATGGCTAAATTACAAGAAGAAGCAAGATAGTATGCCAGTAACCTTTTACCCCCACAACCATACGTATCTCAATGAGCAGGGACAGAAGTATATTTCTGTAACTACCCTGATCAAGAAGTACACCCCGCCATTTGATGAGGATTACTGGTCTTCCTATAAGGCGCTGAAGGATGTGTTGGAGCAGGCAGAGGTATGGGATGTGTATAAGTCGCGTGCCGGTGGTTGGGAACAGGTACTTGATTACTGCAGGAAATTGAAGAATTTCCCTTATAAAGATGCGGTCATTCAGAGGAAGAAGTACTACATATCTCACTGGAAGCAAAAGGGTGAGGAAGCAAGAGAGAAGGGTAGTGCCTTTCATGCTGCAGCTGAAGCAGCTCTGTTAGGAAAAACATTCATCACCGAGAGTAAGCGAGAAGCGCAGGTAGTGCCCGGGGGAGATCTGATTGAATCCCCTGATTTTAAGACTGATGTATTGTACCCGGAATTGCTGATTTATAATCACCGGTTCCGTCTGGCAGGCCAGGCTGACTGGGTTCTGAAAGAAGGAGATGTAGTGCATATTAAGGATTACAAGACGTCGCGCGAGATTGTGCAATCAGCCTTCAGAAATGAGACCTTGCTTTATCCGCTTGGACATCTTCCGAATGCGAATTACCACACATACTCATTACAGCTATCCATCTACGCATGGATGCTTGAGAATAAAGGATTTAAGGTAGGAAGACTTGAAATAGAACATGTAATAGACGAGCAGGAAAGGAAATTATACCCGGTAAAATATTTGAAGGATGAGGTGATAACCCTCCTCAAACATTATGAAAAGGAACGGAAGAAAGAAAACAGGAATCTCAAAAAGTCTGCTGAAAGGCCGGCTGGAGGTACTGTTGTCTCTTCTAAGTACTGACATCGGGGAGCATGCTTTAAAGCAAGTGGAAATCAAGATTGCATTATTAAAACCTGAAGAATACTTATGTTGACCGAAGACCGTAACGAACCAAAGCTGCATGAAACCAAGGAAAATGGTCAGAATGCAGCATATTTGGTATTGTCTCCTGAAGAGAGAGTAAAGGGGTTTGTAAGACCCCTTCGTCATTCTTACATACATGTGGGAAGGAAGTATAAAGGAGAACCGGAACTGCTCGATCAGCCTCAGGAGTTTAATGGAAAGAAATACGTAGCAACAATACCTGCTTTACTTGATGAGCAAGGTAAAGTGATCAGCTCTGCTTTTATTACTAAACCCGAGCTGGATCAGTATTACAAGAATGGCCGGATAGGTGGTTGCCAGGGAGAGACTACCATGGCCAATGAAATAGCAGAAACATATGCGCGAAAGCCTGATTTCTACGGCGCAACTTTCTGCGTGCACTGTGGAAAGCACATTGGATTGCATGAATTTGTGTGGACTGATACTGACGAAACTGTAGGATCATGATGGAGTTTGACATGGTTAAGCGCCGGGTAAGAATCAAGGCAAAGACGATCATTATTGATGCTTTGAACCGTATCTGGGAAGCTGACAAGACTGAGGATAAGGATGAGGCAACCAGGTATCTTACCTATGTGCACCTGGTATCCCAGATAGATCCTGAGGCGCCATATGCAAAATCAGCTTACGACGAAGTACGCCTGCTCGCCAAGCGTGACTTATGGAAAGATTATGATCACCAGTTTGAAGAAGGTGAAAATGAGTTACTTGAAGAAGCCATTGACCAGTACAGGAATGCCTATGAATCGGTTGGTGATCGTACGGTCCGGATCTTCGATACCAAGATAGACCAGATCAGAAACCTTATTGAGGATACTGAACCGGTTATTACTCCATCTACCACACGCGGTCAGACTACTTATGCATCTAACTTCCCGATCCTCAACAAGATGATGCAGGAATTGTCGAACCTGATGGATACGAAAGAAGCACTCGAAGCGCGGGTGAAGAAGCAGTCTACTGAGCAAGGTACGGTGCGTGCCGGCCGACAGCTGTCTATTGTTGAAAAGAAACTAAAGGAAATGAAAGAAGCATCCAGTCGTTTGACCAGTGATGCGCACATTAATGCTGAAACAGAGAACGAAGAAGAGGAAGAAGAAACCAACCCTGGATTTTAAATGGCAAAGCCAAAAGTAATACAGGTACTTGATAATAAGTACGATAAGAAGAAGTCACTAATATATGGTCAACCAGAATGTGCTTTACCAGCATCATTTTTTGAAGGCCGGCAGATTCCCAACTTTCATAAAGAAAGCCTCGATTACCAGCAATGGTGGGATGAGCAGATAAACCGCTGTCTGTACGGTTGGTCCGATGGTGGATTTACAGTTACCAATACCTACTATTACCACCTGAATTTCAAGAAGATAAACATGCTTGATCCGGATAATAAGATCATCATCTTTCATCCGTATTTCTCAGACGAAGATCAGCAGCTGTTCGCAGAAATAGAAGAAGCAAAGCGGGATGGCCAGGGGATAATTATCGGTACCGGCCGGGGATATGGTAAGTCGTTTGGCATCGCATCAGTTGTCGAACATGGTTTTACCTTCTATGAAGGTCATGAATCAATCATTTCTTCTTCGATCGAAAAGTATGCAAATGACTTCCTGTTTAAGGTGGAGATGGGACTTAACTCCCAACCGGAAGAAATCCGGGTAGGATTACTGGAAGACACCAAACACCGGAAGGTATCCGGTTACAAGATCAAGGTGAATGGCCAGGAAAAGAAAATGGGTCTTTTCTCCAAGATTTCGAAGATTATCTATGATTCAGATCCGGATAAAACCCGGGGTACCCGTCCAAATATCCATGTGTTTGAAGAAGGTGGTTCCTGGAGTGGAGCTGCAGCACTGAAAGACTGCTACAAGAAAACCGAACCCTCATGGTGGAGAGGATCTGTTTACACATCACTTCCAATTCTGATTGGTACAGGTGGATCCATGGACACCGGTGGTTCGGAAGATTTCAAAGACATGTTCAATAATCCACGCGCATATAATCTCAAAGCTTATGAATGGAACGGGACGCAAATTGGTAAATTTATTCCTGCATATAAGAAGTTTGGTGGATTCTATGAAAGAACCGGCTACTCCGATGAGGTTGGTGCAAAAGCATTTTTGGATGCCAGACGTGAAAGGAAGACGAATGATGTCGACCTTTTCCGGCAGGAAACCATGGAATTCCCGTACACACCGGAAGAAATGTTCCAGGTCGCAGGTACAGGGTGGATGCCGATGGCCGCACTTGAAAAGAGATACGCAGATATTGAAAGGACGCCTGAACTGAAGAATATCGTACAACGCGGTGATCTGAAGTGGAAATACAATGGTTCCCAGATGGTAGGAGTGGAGTGGGTAGCCGACAAGAATGGACCATTTGAAATAGCAGAGCACCCAATCTGGAATAGAAAAGACTGGCAGGGACCCCAACCAAAAGGACTTTATGTTTCCGGATGTGACTCCTTTGATGCCGTTGAAGAACAGGATCGTGATAAGAGCAACCGGTCTCCCGGGGTAATGTATGTGTACAAGCGCTTCTGGAAACCGAGTGAAACATCTCAGTTTTTTGTAGCAAGACTTCGACAAAATACAAATGATGCAAGTGAGTTCTACTGGAATACAATCAAGTTGAACCTATATTATTCCGGTACGTATCCATGTAAGGTACTGGGTGAATATACCAAGATTGGAATCTTCCGTCATTATATTGAAAATCACTTCGAATACCTGCTTTATCCTCGACCAAAGCTTGATACAGTGGAATCAGGAATCAAGAAAGTATCATCAACAAACCGTTATGGCATCACCATGCCGGGACCAATCAAACAGTATGTAGTAAAGCGCTACGCTGATTGGCTCAGACTACCAGGAATAATGGAGCAAATGTACTTCCAGCCATTGATTAAAGATAATATGGATTTTAGCTTCGAAGGATATGACAAGAGCAAGCATGATGATACCATGGCAGCAAGTATTACAGTACTGGCTGATGGAGATATGTATAATCAGGTTGTAAGACAAACAGAAAGTTTAGCAAGAAACTTCCCTGTGTTTAGAAGAAATGCAGCAGGAGTTATGATATTTGATTAATTTTTTTCTAATATTTGCATAACCCAAGAAGGAATGGTCAACACCGGAGCTTCGTTTTCTTCAAGAAGTATAGGCTTTAAACCTAAGCAAAATATCCCTGAATCTGAGAAGAACAGGGAGTGGTGCATAGAGAATGTTGACTGGTGTATTTCTATGTCACCGGTGTGGTGGAAGTCCAGAACAGATGACTTATACAATCTCTACAATGGTAAGAGAGATCAGACCAAGTGGGAGACATTAACTAAGACATTCGGAGTTGAATTTCCAGTAGGAAAAGTAAAGCATATTCCGCTGGTCAGACCAATGATAAACCGTCTGGTATCTGAACAGGAAGAACGTCCTTTTAACTACACGACACATTCAGAAGACGCAGAATCAATACATCATAAGGTAAAGGATATTTCTGAGAAGATGCTTAACGACATCCTCACAGTAATCAAGAATCCTGAAGCTGATGTTGATGAGGAGATCCTCAAGATCCAGAAACAATATAAGGAAGAGTACCAGAGTGATATGGAAATAGGAGTGCACCATGCCGTGAAATCCTATCTCATGAGACATCACCTGGACCGTAAATTATCAGAGAACTTCCTTGATAAACTAATCACTGGCCGGGAGTATTACCAGGTAAAAATCAATCGTGTTGGTGAGGATCCTGATTTCGAAGTTATTAAACCAGGCACCATATTCTTTGCAGACAACAATGCCAAGTGGGTAAATGAGTGTGACTGGGCCGTGCACGTACTGGAGATGACTCCAACAGAAATTCTTGACAAGTACGGTGACCGGATGAGTTCCGGAGATGTCAAGATTGTAGAAGACTGGCTGGATATGTATCATAAAGATGCATTGTATAAACTGACCTCACCTGCAGATGCCGATCGTATGCTGGATAGAAATCCTGTAGATGATCGGACTATCAGCAATGCCAGTGTTAATCATAAAATTGCTGTTTATAAGGTAGAATGGAAATCCATCCGCCGTATTGCATATATTGAGAATGAGAACAAGTATGTTCCTGATGCTCCTTATATCAAAATTCTTTCACAGGAGAATCTTCAGGAACTGAAAGAAAACAGCCCAGGCAGATATCGTAAAGTAAAATATCGCTACATCCAAGATCGCTGGGAAGGCGTACGTATAGGAGATTCTATTTATGTAGATCTTGGTAAATCAAAATATCCTATCCGGTCCATGTCTTCTCCTTCCAAAGTAAAGTTGTCCTACAATGGACTTACTTATAATGGAAAGCTGAAGCCTTATTCCTTAATGGGAGAGACTGAAGATCTGCAGGACTTATACGATGTACTCCACTTCCATAAAGAAAACCTCATTGCCCTTTCAGGAGTAAAAGGTATGGTGATGGACTTGTCGCAGATACCGGATTTCAAGACCGGATCATTTGCGGGTAACCTGAAGATGTTCATGTACTATAAGAAATTAGGTACAGCATTTATTGACCGTTCACCTGAAACTGCAGATAAAAATTTCAACCAGTTTCAGACTTACGATGATACGCTTGGTGCCGGTATGAAAGTAATCATTGATATGATTACCCATGTTGAGCAGACTGCTGAACGCATCACCGGAGTATCCCGTCAGTCCATGGGAGATATTGGTCAGTATGATGGTAAAGGAAATACCGATCAGGCAATCATGCAGTCTTCACTGGTTACTGAATATATGTTCAATGACCATGATGAGTTTGTAGAGTATGCATTAACTGATTTGGCAAACGCTCTGCGCGTGGCATGGAAAAATGGATATACCGGTTACTACATCAGCGATCAACATACCCGGGAAATCTTTACATTGAATCCTGAGTTTGCATTACATGATTATAATATATTCTTCACCAATCGTTCTTCTGATAAGAAGGATATAGCTGAACTTAAACTGTATGCTTCTCAATTAGCTACTCAGCAGTTGCTTCAGTTTGAAGATATATTACCTTTGTTCAAGAAAAGCTCGCTTACTGACATCATTAAGTATATTGAAGGAAATATTATCAGACGTCGTAAGCAACTTGAAGAGAAGCAACAGCAGATGATGGAAATGCAGGGACAACTTGAACAGGCGAAAAGCGAAGCTGAAGTACAAAAACTCAGGGCAGATATCGCGAAGATATCAGCTGACATTTCCGATAATCAAAAGAAACTTGCTATCGAAGAAAAAGAAGTAGCAGATAAGAAGATGATAGATCTTCAGAAAGTTAAACTGGACCAGCAGAGAGTTGACCTGGAAGCAAAGCAATTGCAATTTGCTTCGAACTCCAAACTGCAGGGATCAGCAGAAGTAAAGAATAAATAAACTAAACTAGCAAAGCTATGGCACTTGAAACACCAACACCATCAGGATTCGGAGATGTTCCGATGATTGATTCAGCAGAAGAACTTGATGCGTTACTTTCCGGATCCTCTGAAGGAACAGACGGAGACGGAGATGGAAATGGAGATGATGGAAATAAACCTCCAGAAGGAGCTAATAAAAACAAGCCTGCGGATGTAAAACCTGCTGCAAAACCTGCAGCTGCATCCCCGTTTAATACTTCTACAGAAGGAGATGATGATAGTGACGGTGATGGAGATGGTGATGGTACCGGTGATGCTGCTGGTAAAGGAGATGAGAAACAATACGGAAACCTGGTTGAGTATATCAACGATAAACACAATCTTGGTTTGAATATAGCAGAGCTTCCTAAAGATCTTACTAAAGAGCAGGAAGCTGAAGTGTTGTCTAAAGTGTACGAACAAATAATTGACGAAGCTCGTGGTGCCGTTGGGTATTATGAGAACATCGCCAAATTACTTGATGAAGATGAGGATGTGAGATTCTTCCTGGAAGCGAAAGCTAAAGGTAAATCTCTTAGAGACATTGCTGCAGATTACTCTGCAACAATAGAAGGAATGAGTTCTGATCAGCTCGTTCTTGAAGACTTTAAGAGCAGGTATCCTAACCTCAAAGAGGATGTTCTCAATAAGCTGGTTGAGGGCGCCAAAAAAAGTGGAGAGTTTGAAGTAATTGCTGAGTCAATCAGAGAGACCCGTAAGAAGGAAGCCGAACTATCTGCACAGCAGGAAGCAGTTCGGGCAACCAAACAACGGGAAATCGAAGAACAGCAATATGCTCAATCTGTCCAGGCATTCCAGCAAAAGCTATCGGGCATCAAAAACGTTTACGGTGTGCCGTTAGATGATCAAATGAGAGGTGAAATTTTTGCAGCAGCAACACAGAGGGATCGTGAAGGACGTACTTATCTTGACCGGGCATTGCAAAGCGATGAAGGTGTCATGTTAGCTACGCTTGGATTGCTCCACCTGGAAAAACTGGTTTCGGCCAAAGCTTCTGTAAAAGCGAACAAGAGGAACAAATCGTTTATTGAAAAAGTATTTGACTCACCTGACAGGCTGCAAAGCGGCTCAAATTCGGGTGGAGGAGAAGAAGAGTTCGATATTCAGGCAGTGAATCGGTTCTAACCTCGGGAAAGTAATTTTTAAAAACTTTAAACCGACATTAAAATGCGAGTAATATCGAGAGTAAATACAAACGTGTTGAACAGCGCCAAGACGCAAACTATGCGTGAGCTTGAGAAGTTGTTTACCGTAGCCCCTAACATGGCGGCTAAAACAATCCGTCTGTTTCCACAGAACTCAATCTCTTTCTTTACAGAAGGATTGGGTGAGATTTACAACATCAGCGAGAAGTCTAACAACTTCATAAGTCTGAATGATAAGACTTATAAGTGGAAGATCCTTGGACATCAGGTGCCCAAGCAGAAGTTTGCAGCCCGGGTTACCGGTGGAGCAATCTCTGCAAATAGTACTGTAGGAGCCAATGGTCAGTCTTTCATTATTGCAATGCAGAGCGCGTATTTCAATCCACGCGACATCATCAAATTGCAGGATACCAACACCCTGTTGTATGTCCTGAACGGACCGACCTTCATCAAAGAAGGAACGTTCGAATACACTGTTCGTCTGAACACCGGTGATCCTACGGAGAGCTGTGATACTGACCTGTTACAACCTGGAAAAGAAGCCGGTCTTAACGGTAATGCGTATCCTGAACTTTCTGACAAAGGATACATTAATACTGCGATGGCGCATGAGGAGTACATCAACTACATCACCAAGACCCGTTATGACTGGTCATGGTCTGCAGATGCTGCTGCTACCAAGTACATCATCGAAGACACGGTGAACCTGAAAGGTAAGTCAGTGAAGTACAATTACATCACCGACCAGCTGTTGATGAACGCCATGGAAATCTATCACTTCAACAAAGAGATGGAATTGATCTATGGTAAAACCTCCATGGATGCTCAGGGACGTTGCTTCCTGCAAGACGAAAAAGGACAAGACATCGTGAAAGGCGATGGTTTGATTGCTCAGATGGCAAGTTCATCTAAGCAGACTTATACCAAGATGACGATCGGTATGATCGAAGACATTCTTTCTGACATGTCTCTTCGCATGCCTAAGCGCACTGGTAATACAATCCTGCTTACCACCGGTATGCAAGGTTACAAAGAATTCGGCCGTATCATGCGTGCTGAACACAAAGGATTCTGGTCTGCAGATTCAGGATCTAACTATGTACAAACCAAGAATGGTAAAGTACAGTTAGGTGCTGAATACAACTCATTTACTTTCCAGGGCAACAAACTGGTTGTTACCGTTAACAACGTATTTGACCACCCTGCAAACGTATCTGAGCTTGACAGCGAAGGTAAGTATCTTGAATCAAGCAAGTACTTGTTCATTGATGCTTCCTCTTATGATGGAGTTCAAAACATCCAGATGGTTGCTAAGGACGGACGTTCTTTCATCACTGGTGAGTTGGACGGTGTTGGTGGTCAGGATGGTAAAACATCCGGTAAAGTATCTACCCTTTTGGATGGATCTGCCAAAACTATCATAGGAACCTGTGGAGTTATTCTTCACAATCCTTATTCAAGCTACATGCTTGAGAAGAAAATCATCTAATTTTTAACATGCAAAGCATACAACTATGAATGAAGTTTTAGAAGCACCCAAAACAGCACAAAAGAAGAAAGTAATTCTTCTGCGAGCTTATCGTCAGAAAACCCAGATGCCTGTTAAAGTCAGTCCTCTGGAAGACAAAGGAGGAAGGATCTATACCGGCCAGGGAGAAGATGGTTTTTATGACCAGCTTACTGAGCAGGCAAAGAAGGACATGAAGTATTGTGTCCATCCAACTACTGTTGTTACTCTTACCGATGGTAAGGTTTTCGACTTGAACAATCCGATTGATGATGCAAACTGGAAGTGGATTCAAAAACACCCCTATGTTGCATTGGACTTCAAGAAAGGAAAAGCAAGTAATGCTGTTTTCTATGTAGAAGATCCTGCTGCACAAGCAAAAGAACGTGTAGAGAAAACTAAGAAGATTGATGAAGCACGCTGGATGGTTCGTAGCCTTGCGCTCGACAAGAAACGGCGCGCAGCAAAAATTCTTGGATTAGTAGCTGCAGATTCTTTCGAAGAGGATCAATTACTGGATTGGTTGTTGTCTAATGCAGACTTCACTCCGGAATCAGTAATTCTCGCCTGCTCTCCTGAAAATCAGGAAAGAGGTAATGCTACCATCTTCTTTAATGAGTTGTTTAAGTACAAAGTCATTACAAGAGGAACAGATGGTGCTTATCGCCAGGGTGAGGATGGTGTTCCTATGGGACATACTACTGATCTGGTTGTAGATTGGATGCTTGATGCTAAGAATGCAGATGCTGTTAAAGTTCTTCAAATGAGACTGAAGGAAGTAAAAACTACCGGTAAAAAATAAACAATGAGGGCACTGGATGCATATCGCGATCTTAAGCGTGAATTAGATAAGCACGAATCCCCTACGTTCAACGTAAAGGACTTCAACTACTTTTTTAATTCCGGTATTGATAACTGGGTCGCTAAAAATTATGCATCCTTTCCTGTAGTCCAGAAGGAGCTGGATGACATCAGGGCCATCATAAAATCACAAAGCATTGCCTTCTCCTCCAATGAAGCTACTATTCCTGCAGATTACAGGCACCTCCTGAATCTGCGGGTAGTAGTGAAGTTTCTGGTCGATGCTGGGAAATATAAGAAAGACAATCAGATCACAATTTATCCCCAAAGGTTAAAGAGTGGTTCTGAAGGATATGTAAAAAACAATGCATTTCATCGTCCTTCTTATAAAGTTCCGTATTATTATATGGTCGGAGATAAACTTCGTCTGGACATGGGTACTCAAATAGAGGTAGTAAGTGCCACTCTTGATTATATTAAGAAGCCTGCTACAGTATATCTGAATCCTACAGCCAGTGATTTTACTCCCGAAGTTGATAATACGACAATTGAATTTCCTGATCATGTTTATTATGAGCTGGTAAAAGAATGCAAGCGTATATTCCTTGAGAACATCGAGAGTCAGCGCTATCAGTCGACATTGAATGAAGAACAAATGAGACCTTAATTTTTAACTTTTAACAACACATACAATGGGCTTTCAAATTCCTGTAAAA
>JACCDR010210581.1_pt1 | contig 11841 bp, 13 predicted proteins | sample 7446431 | NCBI WGS metagenome assembly JACCDR01 (sample SAMN15323443, study PRJNA562643) | freshwater metagenome | isolation source: river surface water | place: USA:Blue River Watershed | collected 2017-08-17
AGTCGAAGATGTCGTTGATGCCGTAAATAAGAAGATTGGCAGGAATGAGGAAGTAGAGTGTAAACACCCAAAATTGCCAACTAAGGAAGAAACCAACCTCGGGCTTGGCCGCAATCACTCCCACGAGGGCGAAGGTGGCTGCCTCATAGAGCCAAAAGCGAGGTCGACTAATAACAAGGAGTTCTTTGCTGGTCATATAGCACTAGCATACCATGCTACAGTGTAGCTACTTGTATGTGGGACAAACGAGCACTCATTCGATTTCTTACCTACGCAAGCATAGGACTTTCGACGTTTTTATTTGATTTGCTCCTCCTCTACGTACTCACTGATGTTTTTGGTGTGCAGTATTTATTTGCGGCTGGCGTTGCATTTTTGATTGCGGTTAGTGTCAATTACCTCATTAGTCGAATATATGCATTTAAGGGGACCGAGCGTGCGCTTGGTTCAGGTTATATAAATTTTCTCTTGATTGCAGGAACCGGACTCGCTTTTGTGGTAGGGTCAATGTATGTGTTGGTTGAGGTGCTTGGTGTGCATTATTTGTTTGCGCGAGTAAGTGTGGCTGGTATTACTGGTCTCTTTAATTACCTTATGAACCTCTATGTAAACTTTAAGGTCGCAGGGAAGTATTAGAAGATATTGTCGTTGGTCAGATACTTTGTTACCGTGTATATATGCTAGAAAAACAACTCACGCTCGCTTTCGTGGTGGAGGACTCCAAAGTGCTTCTTGGTATGAAAAAACGAGGGTTTGGCGCAGGCTTATGGAATGGGTTTGGCGGGAAATTAGACATGGGAGAGACGGTAGAGGAAGCCGCCAAACGAGAACTAGAAGAAGAGGTGAATATTATCGCGAAAGAGATGGAGTATCGAGGGACGTTACGGTTTTCTTTTGATAGTGACCCTGTTGCGCTTGTGGTGGATGTTTTTTTGGTGACTGAACACGAAGGGGAGCCGACTGAAACAGAAGAAATGAAACCAGAGTGGTTCTCGTTTGAATCTATTCCGTATGACAGTATGTGGCCTGATGATTCGTATTGGTTGCCGGTGTTCTTGGCGGGTAAGCGGTTTGAAGGACGATTTCACTTCGATGCGCCGTCTAGTCCGGACCATACATCCACTGTACTTTCGGCAGAAGTGAAAGAATTGGACTAAAAGAACGTAGTGTATACTATCCGAGTAATATAAATCGTATGCCAGAAACACCACACACACCTCAAGAACCAGTTGTTAGCAAAGCTGCTACTCAGTCAATTGCAACCAAAGATTTACTTATCCCAGGAGCGATTGTTGTTGCTGGGCTGATGATTGGTCTTGGACTCTTCTTTGGCGGAGCTGTTTCAAAAAATGCAGAGACAGCAAAAGCACCAACTCCTGACAATCAACCACAGCAAGTAGCTGAGGATACGAGCGATAAGATAGATCCGGTTACTGAGGCTGACCACATCAGAGGTAATCTTAATGCCCCGGTCAAGATTGTTGAGTACTCAGACTTTGAGTGTCCATTTTGTAAGCGAAATCATGAGACATTAAAGGTTGTTACAGAAAAATTTGGAGACAATGTTGCGTGGGTATTTAGACAATTTCCACTTGAGCAACTTCATCAAAAAGCCATGCCAGTCGCGCTGGCATCTGAATGTGTGGCAGAACTTGGTGGTGATGCTGCCTTCTGGGTATTCACCGATCGTTATTTCGAAGAAACCCTCACAAATGACAGAACTAATATTGATACCGTCATTCCAGCACTTGCAACCGAAGCAGGGGTAAACCGTGCCGCTTTCACAGAGTGTTTTGAGAGCGAACGACACAAGGCTGCGATAGAAGCTGATATCGCTGATGCGGTAGAAACTGGAGGCAGAGGCACACCGTGGGCGATTGTGATTGGTCCAGATGGAAAAACTTACCCAGTAAACGGCGCACAGCCAAGTAACGTCATAGAACAAATCATTCAAACCGCTCTAGATTCAGGAGCGTTGTAAGTAATTAAAACACCCGCCAGCTTTGCTGGCGGGTGTTTTGCAAACAGATTTACACCCCTCGTCCATAATGCTTTTTAAGCTTTTCAACGTGCTCTTCGTATGTAGCAGAGCAATGATAGCCAGCGTGCTTGTCGTGGAAATAAAAGTAACAGTCAGTCGGGTATGGATTAAGTGCCGCAAGGACAGCCGCCGCTGAAGGGTTCGCAATCGGTCCTGGGGGGAGTCCGGCATTTTTATATGTGTTGTACGGAGAAGAAAGGTATTTATCAGCGGGTTTTGGTACTGGCCACCAATCTTTCTCAGATTTTTTACTACCACGAACATACTGAAGAGTGGCATCTAGCTGTAGCGGCATGTCTATGAAAAGACGATTCCAAATAACGCCGGAAATTTCGCGCATATTTTCAAAGTCACTCGCTTCTCGCTCCAAGAGTGAGGCGATGATAAGTGCGTCTGTGAGTGGAACTTTCTGCTCTACTTCTGTTGTGTAACGTTCGAGAATATCGGTTTCGAATTTCGTGTGTATGAGCTCGGCAACTTCTTCCGGTGTGGCCTCTTTATGGACGACATAACGGCCAGGGTAAAATTTACCGTCACTAAGTGCAGGATCAGCGCTGGTTATGAGTTTGGCAAATTTTGATTGTTCTTCAGTGTTCCACCCCAGAGTCGCGCCAATTGAAGCGGTGATTTCTTCTTTTCGTTCACCGGGCCAAATGACAATAATCCGACTAACTGGTGAAGCAAGCCCTTGGTACCAAGATTTTCTTTCAAACTTGGCGATGAATTTTTGCAAGAATGTGCGTGGTCGTATGTCAGACGCTAATGTATCAAGCACTTCGGTATTGAGAAGATCGTCAGGTGCGATGGTGCGTTCTTGTGGATCAACGCTGACAGGAAAGGGGATTGTCTCGGCGTCTTTAGCTTCACGATTCACCGCGCCTTCGTATGCTAATTCTTGGGTATTAAGAAGTAGGCTAAATCCGTAGACCAAGAGCGCACAGAGGGTAAGAATGCTCACGTACAGTCCTCGGATAAAGAGTCGTTTCATGGACATTTCACTATTATGCCACAAAACACATCCTATATTTGCACTACTCCACGTGTGATACACTTTTAGTAATGAAGAAAGCATTTGGTGTAGCAGCAATTATTCTCGTCGCTTTTTGCGTGTGGTATTTCTCAAGTAAACAAACAAACACGCCACAGACAGAGCCGGTTGAAGAAGTGTCGGTTGATGGAGTGGGTGTTCCTGAGGGAAAAGAGCTGACCTCCGGTACTGATTCGCTCCTTGGACTTTCCACACAAGGTAAAGACCTTGAGTGTCAGATTCGGTTTGAACAAGGTGGTACTGAAGATCCTATCGAAGGAACGTTCTTCACGAGTCAAGGGAAGCTCCGGGGTGATTTTATTGTCCCTGCCCCTGAGTTCGGAGGAGTGGTTGTTTCTTCGATGATTCTTGATACTGATATGTTGTTTGTCTGGTCAGATATAAATGGCGAGGTATTAGGGTTTAAGTCAGATCGAACAACCCAAGATGTTTCTATTAAAACAAAAGAACCAGTTCCGCTTGAGACACCGGTACAGTACTCGTGTGGTGAGTGGTCGGCACTTGATATGAGTGTGTTTGTCCCACCAGCCACGATTACCTTTACAGATGTTGAGGCTTCGCTCGAAGAGGGAATGGAGTACGGAACTATATTAAGTGAGTAGGTTAGCCGCGTGCGATACCGTAGTCTTTTTCGGCGTAGACAGAAATTGTTCGGCGTTTTCCGGCGCCGCCTTTTGTAGCATGACGATGTGATCGATACACTTTTCTAATCAAGAACTTCTCACCCAAAAACGAAAGCAATTCATCTTCACTGTATACGTACTCAGGAACTCCCATGACAGGGTGAATGTAACTACCAGCTTCTGGTCCCGGGTGATCCTTCAAAAGACGAGCGGTGTGGAGGTCTTCGTCCTTAAGGAATGTTTTCATAAAGAAGTATCCGCCTGGAACCAAAATGCGGTGAAGTTCATCTCGAAGAGCCGTTCGTTCGTCTTTTGAGAGAAAGTGTGATGTCATCATATCAAGCACTAGCGCTTGGCTTTTGTCTTCTGATGGAAGCGGCTTCCCGGCACTTGAAACAAAATAAGTGATCGGAAGATCCAATGAAGCACGGCGTGCTTGCGTGATAGCGGCTGAAGAGACGTCAACCCCAGTTCCGCGCATCTTAAATTCACGTGCCAGATAGATGAGGTTTCGGCCGTTGCCACATCCAGCATCAAATACCCGAGCGTTTGGGTGGGTAAACAAATCACTTTCCTGGCGACCAAGCCAGCGCATGAATTTTGCCAGGTCCCCACTCTCGGTTGCTGAGAGCTTCAGGTGCTCTGGATTGGTGTATTCCTTATCCCAAAATGCCGCGCCGTGCACTTTCCGTTTCTTTTTTTTCTGAAAATTTGGTTTAACTGCCATGATGTTGTGGAGTAGTATTGTAGAGGCTACGGTATTTTGGCGCTGCTGTCTAGCATGATACACTACAGACCATATGAAAAATCCATGGATCGTTTTGACTGTTCTCACAGTTCTCTTATTTGGAGGAGCAATTTTTTATTCACAAAAAGCCAATCAATCAAACAATGAAGGAGTAACTCCAGTTTCCCACATCAAGGGCAATCCAGATGCGACAGTGAAACTGGTTGAGTACAGTGACTTCCAATGTCCGGCCTGCGCCTCGTTTCAACCAGTCATCGCTGAACTCATGAGCGCGTACGGTGATCAGCTCTCTTTTGAGTACAAGCATTTTCCACTCCCGATTCATAATTTCGCTCAGCAAGCAGCGGTAGCGGCTGAAGCAGCGTCACAGCAAGGAAAGTTTTTTGAGTACCATGATGTTCTCTTTCAGAAGCAGAGCGAGTGGTCATCTTCAGCGACACCGCAAGTACTGTTTGCTCGATATGCAGAAGAACTCGGACTCGATGTTGAAGCATTTAGGCGTCACCAAAATTCATCTGTCTTGCGAGATGCGGTCCGCGCAGATCTTGCTGAAGCAAGAGAGCTTGGACTCACCGGTACTCCGACATTTTTCCTTAATGGTGAGAGAATGCAGTTTGAAACATTTGAAGAGTTTGTTTCACAAATCGCTCTTGCGATCGATCCATCAGGAGCGCTTTTGGAAACTTCTGCGACCTCTACAGAGCCAAGCGTTCGTTTTGGAATCTAAGCCTTTCGGCCAAAAAAGTCTTTCATAATGAGAGTACAGATCTCGATCGCTTTCTCTTTGTGGCCAGCTTTCCAAATACCGACTAGAGAGGGGTTTGAATTTACTTCGATAATAAGATATTCATTAGGCTCATTCCAAGCTCCCTTGGCAAACACATCAACTCCAAGCACAGAAAGACCTGTCACCCGATAAAGCTCCTTGGTCCAGCGTCGAATGACGGGGGGAAACTGGTCTTTATAATCAGTGATTTCTGCTCCCATACTGATGTTTGCCGTCTCTTGTAGGATAATCTCTCGTTCGGCTTCGAGTACTGAGTGTGGAGTCTTACCTTCTTTCTTAAGCATTTTTTTCAAAACATCATCATCGATTTCGTTTTTCATCATAGCGATGAGTTCAGCGATGGTGTGGGTACCGGTACCAGTTACAGAGATACGCTTTTTTCGATACATGTACTGCGGTTCACCGTTTACGACAAAAATACGATACTCCGGACGTTCGGTGAGTTTCTCAACTAAGAATGACAAAACTCCCTCGTGACGCATTTTTTTAATGTGCGCTGTGAGTGCTTGTTTGGTAAAAATAATTCGCGCATTTGCTCCTTGAGATCCGTGGTTTGGTTTTACAAAGACAGGATAGCCGATTTTCTTCGCGTAAGCAGCGGCTGCACTTGCACGGTCTTTCGGGAGAAGAGGTACGCCTTCGCTGTGGGCAATATAAAATTGCTTTCCCTTAATGATTCTAAACCCAAACTTCTTGAGAACACGTTTGGTGGTTGCTTTATCGTCGGCAAGAAATTCCGCAAATTTTGGATTAGTAGGGTACATCCCATACGTATGCTTGTGGTCAGTGATAAATTGCTTTTTCCCATCACTAACGATAAGCGCGTGTGAGTAAGGGTGATCAAACTTCGAATACGTATACCCGCAGCGCTTTGCTGCCAAGCGAATAATACCTGGGGTTCTCGTAATCTTTGACATAAGTGAGAGTATGGGTTGGTTGGGCAAAATAGTACAGTAAATTTTAAATTTGGCAAGGGTATGAAGTGCGGATAGCGTTATGCGCGGGGGCTACCTATTTGGTATTATCAACAGATGTTTCGAACTCGAACGTTGGCAATTTTGACGTTTATGTTGATTGGCGCCGTCGCTGGTGGCCTTTTGGCTTTTTTCCAATATAAGGGTTCTGGCGTATTTCAAACCGCGAGCGTGATTTCTTCTGATGCCGGTCCAGAAACATTTTCAGCCCGAGTTCCTTCAAAAGATGAGACAAAAGAAAGAGAAGAGAGAATTGCATCACTCCGTGATGCACTCAAAAACCGAACGCTTGCTATCTCTGCAGCACCACCAGAAGAAGTCGAAGAAGTGATTGCTACCGAGGAATCGGTAGAAGAAGCTGTGCTTGAAGAGGAATTACGGTGTGATGATTTTGCAGCATTTGGAGGAGTGTGGGATTCTCGCGGTCTTAAAGTCTCAGAGCGTGAAGGAGTAAGACAAGTGTACCGAGAAACAGTGCTCGGGACATCGACGGTGCCGACAAAGACTGTCCTACTTGAACTACCGCTGAGGAGTAAACCGGCAGGACAAACGTGTATTTCATCTGATGTTGTCGCTATCTCTATTAACGGTGCATTGATTAGAAATACTGATGCCCGAGCGTACGCAGGGACACCACCAGAACGATTGATCGGGTACACACTCGATGGATTTCCGTTGTATGGAGGATTATCAGTCGCCCCTGATGTGTGTGGCGGCGCAGTCGTGTCTGGACAGTATCGGTACGGACTTAGTCTTGAGAGAGATACGGTATTGCGCTGTTTTGTGGCAAACCCGGTGGCACTCTAGTATGGCGACACTCGTTTTTGATATCGAGACTGTCCCGCAAGCGTGGGATGATTTTGATCTCTACACAAAGGCACAGCTTCTCAAGCGATCAAAAGAGGGAAGTGAGGATGAGGTGAAACATAAGCTTGGGCTATATCCCTACACTGGAAGGATCGTGAGCCTTGCTATGTACGATGTCGAGCGAAGACAAGGCGCTACGTACATAGTGGCTGATGGTACTGAGGAGATTGTGTCTAAGGAAGGATTTTTAGTGAAGCAAAGAACAGAGAAAGAAATTCTCGAAGATTTTTGGGAAGGTGCGCTCAGTTATGATGTTTTTGTTACCTTCAATGGTCGAGCGTTTGATGTGCCATTTTTACTCTATCGCTCGCTTGCGCACGATGTCCGGCCATCAGTCTCATTTAGTAAAAGTCGCTTTCTTACGAAGCAAAGCGCACCGTATCATGTAGACTTACTTGATGAGTTTACATTCTACGGTGTGATGAATGAACGCCCTTCACTCCATTTACTTTTGCGAGCGTGTGGAATCAAGAGTGAAAAGGGTGTGGTGGATGGGAGTCAGGTCGCTGAACTTTTTCAGCAGAAAAAGTTCAGCGACCTGATACAGCACAACATCGATGATGTGGTTGCCACAACCACACTCTATGAGAAATGGAAACTACACCTCGCACCACACAGCTTTTTGAATGCTATTGAATTTTAGATTAAACAACGAAGGTAAGCTGTCGCTATAATTGAATATTTTAGGTGGGAAGCAACGTCCGTTTGTTCTCACTCATCTAAGTGGATCTCGTATTTGTGCTGTTTCTGCTATACTTAGTGGCATCATGTCAGACAAGAAATTTCCGGAAGGATTCCTCTGGGGAGCCGCCACAGCGAGTTACCAAGTAGAAGGTGGTATCGAAAATTGTGATTGGGCTAAGGCGGCGCGTGATGGTCGAGTACCTCAGTGTGGTCGCGCGTGCGATCACTACAATCGCTTTGAAGGTGATTTTGATCTTGCAAAGAGTCTTGGGCACAACGCCCATCGCTTTTCAGTAGAGTGGGCACGGATAGAACCAGAACAAGGAAAGTTTGATGAAACGGCTATTGAACATTATCGGGAGGTGCTCCGCGCTCTTAAGGCACGCAATCTTACGCCTTTTATTACACTTTGGCACTTTACCTTACCATTATGGTTTTCTGAGTCAGGTGGTTTTGAGCGAAAAGACTCACCAGAAATTTTTGCAAGGTATTGTGCGTTTGTCGTGTCGAGACTGGGAGATCTTTGCTCTAACTATTCGACTATCAATGAGCCAAGTGTGTACGGAAGCAATGGATGGCTTCGGGGAAGTTGGCCTCCGTTCAAACGATTCGCACTTACCGATCTTGTCGCTATCACTAATTCAGGAAGAAGTTACGAAGGGAAGCCAACAAAAGGTCTTTCGCCGGTGTTTTTATGGATGCGAGTAATGAAGAATCTTGCTAAGGCACACAATCGAGCGTATGAAGAAATAAAGAAGGTTCGACCAGATACCAACATTAATTTTGTTCATCACGTTATCGTGTTCGATGCAAACTGGAATCCGTTTAATAAACTCGCTGCCTATGTCGCGAACTGGCAATGGACACACGTCTTCATGAAGCGTACCAAGGGTCACTATGATTCAATTGGTCTTAACTACTACTTCTACACGCAGTTTGGTGATAAGCGGCAGTGGCGCAAGACTGACATGGACTGGAACTTTGCGCCGGAGCGTATCTATGACGCGCTCATGATATTGAAGCGATATAATAAACCAATCTATATTTCAGAAGCCGGCCTTGCGGATGCGGCAGATTCTGGACGCGCGGAGTATATTAAAAAGCAGGTAGATGCCGCATGGCGAGCGATAGAGAGCGGTGTTGATGTTCGCTCACACATTTACTGGTCGCTTTTTGATAACTATGAGTGGGCGCTTGGATTTGAGAAGCGCTTTGGGCTGATTGAGATAAACTACGAGACACTCGAACGTACTGTCCGTCCTTCAGCATACGTGTACAAGGCAATTTGTGAGGCAAACGCTATTGTAGAATAGTAATTGATGAATTGGATATTATTGGCAACGTTTGGGCAGTTTCTCAACGCGATTGTTGCGGTACTTGATAAATACATCGTCTCTGATGAGAAGGTTCTTCCTCGTCCGTTTGTGTACGCGTTTTACTCTTGTCTTCTAACTGGCTTTTGGGCAGTTATTTTTGTGATCGGTCTCATTCCTCCGTTTGCAAGCTTAGGTGTTCCGTCTTTGGCAAATGTAGGATTCCCAACTATCCAGGTATTGAGTATGGCTTTCTTGTCTGCCTACACTTTCTTTTTGGCGCTTGTTTCAATGTATGACGCCTTGCGACATTCGGATGCGGCAGTGGTGATGCCAATTATTGGTACCGTGTCAGCTCTTTCGACGTTCGGCCTCAGTTATATCTTTCTTGATGCCAACCTCACTCAGGGACATATCATTGGTGTTGTCCTTATTTCTTTAGGAACTTTATTGGTAGCAAAAACGATTCCGGAGTGGACCGTCATTCTTCACGTACTTCACAGCGGTATTTTCTTTGCGCTCCATTACATAACTATGAAAGGTTTGTTCCTTGAGACAAGCTTCGACGATGGTTTCTTTTGGTCACGCATTAGCTTCGTTCTCTTCGCGCTTTCGCTCCTTATGGTTCCGGTCTATTGGGATAAGATTAAGGAACAAACCAAGACAACCACAAAGAAAACTGGTTTTATCGTTCTTCTCACCAAAGTTTTGGCTGGGGTTGCTGCATTTCTTCTTCTCAAAGCGACTGATCTTGGAGAGGTTTCAGTCGTGCAGGCGCTCGATGGAATTAGATTTGTCTTTATTCTCGTTATTACCAGTATTTTGGCACACTGGCTTCCGACGTCTGCGACCGATAAAGATATTCGTCCTCGAGTTTTCTTCAGACGGTTTCTCTATATCACAATTATTACGGCAGGATTTTTCGCGCTGTTCACCTAGTAGTATCCTATGAATACAAAACGATTTAAAAAAATAGTAGCTTGGATTGGAATCGGAATCATTACGATTGTAGCCGTTCTGGCACTGTTTATTTTATGGCTTGTCCAGAAACCAATACCAGAAACAATTACCTATGGTATGTCGTTTAACACACCGTATGCTCGAGAACTCGGCCTCGATCCTAAAAAGACCTACGACGCAATTTTAGATGAGCTAGGGGTTCGACACCTTCGTTTAGCAGCACATTGGCCAATGATCGAGCCCGCGAATAACACTTATAACTTCCAAGAAATTGACTATCAGATTCGTCGTGCTGAAGAGGTGGGTGCAGAAGTAGTGTTTGCGGTCGGTCGTCGTCTGCCACGTTGGCCGGAGTGTCATGTGCCTGAATGGGTAAAGGCACTTGATGTCGAAACGAGACAAGCAGAGCAGCTTGAGTACATGGAGAAAGTCATTACTCGATATAAAGACAGTCCAGCTATTAAAGTATGGCAGGTTGAGAATGAACCGTTCCTTGAAGTGTTTGCGTTTGAACACTGTGGAGTTTTAGACGAAGACTTTTTAGATAAAGAAATCGAGTTTGTTCGTGGTCTTGATCCATCACGCCCGATTTTGATCACCGACAGTGGCAATTTAGGCACGTGGCAGGGCGCGTTTTCTCGTGGGGACATGTTTGGGACGAGCGTCTATGTTCATTTTTGGAATCCTGAGCTCGGACAATTTAGAACATTGCTCCCGCCGTGGTTTTATCGCGTTAAAGACAAGTTCTCAAAACTCGTACATGGCGATAAAGAGACTGTACTTATTGAGCTCTCAGCTGAACCATGGTTAGTTGAACCAATTACACAGGTGCCGCTTGAGACGCAATTTACCAGAATGAACTTAGAAAAATTTGAGGATATTCTTCAGTATGCCGAAGAAACTCGGTATGAGAAGCAGTATCTCTGGGGAGCTGAGTGGTGGTACTGGCTAAAATTGCGAGGTCATTCTGAGATGTGGGACCGTGGGAAACAGCTCTACGTGAAAGAATCAAACACCCAATAGCGTACTAGCGGTGTATGAATGATGGCGTTAATGACCAAAAGTCAGTTCCGAGCTTTGAAATAGCCAAGATAATTCTCATCACAAGCTTTGTAAGTGTAGTGATGGTGTTAGGTGTGCTATTTATCTTTCGTGATCAAATTGCTTCGTTTGTAGACCAAGGCGACGCGCTGCCAGCTCCGTCAGAATTTGCAGGAGACAATTTGCCCAAGGATCCTCTTGTCGAGATGATTGCAAATGCTGAACCTGCGGTCGTCTCGGTGATTGCTACTAAGGACGTCCCTATTTACGAACGTTACATTGAAACACTTGATCCGTGGGGATTTTGGGGAGTGCCACGATTGCGAAGTCAGGGAACTGAGGAGCGCGAGATTGGCGGTGGTTCTGGCTTTATAGTAAGCGAAGACGGACTGATTGTTACCAATCATCATGTGGTGTCTGATCGTGAGGCACGATATTCAATTGTAGTATCTGATGGGACATCATACGAAGTGGATGTTCTTGCGTCTGATCCAGCAATTGATATTGCAGTGCTAAAAATAAATGAACCAATTACTTCGCCACTCACTGTTTTGTCATTTGGGGATTCAGCTGATTTGAAGCTAGGACAAACCGTTGTTGCGATTGGTAATGCGCTTGCTGAGTTTCAAAATTCAGTATCAGTCGGTGTTGTTTCTGGTCTTTCACGATCAATTACTGCGAGTGACGAACTGACCGGACAAAGTGAACGTCTTGATCAGGTGATTCAAACAGACGCTGCAATAAACCCTGGCAAC
>JACCDR010159346.1_pt1 | contig 11838 bp, 13 predicted proteins | sample 7446431 | NCBI WGS metagenome assembly JACCDR01 (sample SAMN15323443, study PRJNA562643) | freshwater metagenome | isolation source: river surface water | place: USA:Blue River Watershed | collected 2017-08-17
AGCTGGAGCAGATAAGCCATGCGTCGAACAGGATGCCCTGCATGTTGGTGCCGTTGAACGACGTGGGATAGCCCACGCGGTTGAACATATACAGGCCACGCTCCAGGTACGACAGGATATCGGCGTCGGTGTAACGCAGTTCCGGGATGACGTTCTCGATTCGCGCCTTGTTGAGCGTGTCCTCGATATGCGCCATTGCAAGCATGATCTGCGGAGTCACCGCATACAGCTTGTAGTTGTAGGTGCGACGACGGCCGCCCGGCGGGGTAACACGCAGCGACAGCAGATACGAAATCAGCGAGGCGTACGGCACCTGGTCCAGCGGGAGAGTGAATACCGTCGAGTCCAGGTTGGCACGCTTCTCCAGGTCCTGCAGCGCAGGGGCATCAACGATGCACTCCTGATTGCCGTAGTAGACCTGCCACGTACCTTCCCAGCCGTCCTGCCACGACACGGGCAGCTTCAACGAGGCGTCGGCCTCACCGAACAGCACCACAATGTCGTCGTTTCGCTGGTCGATCGCCGGTTCAATCAGCGCGACTTCGTTGACGAGAACCTTCTGACCGTCCTGGTCCTTGAACAGCCATTTGATCTTGAACTCGGTGCGCGACTCCAAGTCCATCTTGGGAATCGGCAGGTTGGCAACCCACTTGCCAGGCTCGGACGATGCGGCGGCGTTGATAGACACCAGCACGTCTTTCGCACTGTCGTACAAGCGGATCTTCGGGTAGCCAGCAGCTGGGATCAAGGGTTGTTCCTGATCGTCCACGAACTGCTGCGACACGGCCATTACCGTTCCATCTACGCCATGGTATGCCATGTGATGTTCCTCTTAGTCGAAGACGTCCAGCGCCTTGATAAGCTTGGATGCGTTGGAGGCATCGCCGCGCATCAGTCGCCGCACAGAAAGGTCGTACGGTGTGAACAACTCCGACAGCTGCTCCTTGCGCTCGTCAAACGCACTGACCATCGTACGGTAGGCTTCAAGCTGGTCGGCAGGCAGAGGCATACCGAGTCGGCGCTCAAAGATCGTGGAGTACAGCAGGCAAGGCATCAGCAAACCGGTCCGGTCAGGTTCAGCCATCGACTGCGTGTTCACCGCCTGAATGAAGGACAGCAGGCTACGTCGAACGAACGAGAACACCGTATCGCCATCGGATGGGTCATCCCACACCATGTCGTACGCGGCATCCTTGTAGTCGATGTTCACCTGGTCGCAAATCTCCAGATACCGACCGACCGAATACGGATTGAGGCACCGCGAAGCGATCAAGTTGGGGCACAGCTTCCACACCGACTTCTGCCACACCCACTCCTCGTACGGCAACTGAAACACCATGTTGAGGGGTCGTTGAGATACGACAATTCGCGCCATACCCTCGTGGGCAGACGCGAATGAGGTGGGATCCATGTCGGTGAGAGGAGACAGGCGATGGAAGATCGAGCGGAACACCACGCCTGCTGCCATGTACAGGTAGCGCAGCGCGCGTGCCTGGGTGTTGGTGATGCCGAACCGTGCACACTCGGTGGAGTTCAACCCAACGCAGATGTACTGGATCGGATTCTCCTTGGTGCCGTAGATCCGCACGTAGTTGCTCAGAATGCGGCACAGCAGGCGAGGATCATCTTCGGCCAGGAACGGTTGGGGTCGGTCGATGGCAAACGTGAACACCAGGTGATTGTTCGCCGGATGCACGGTGGGATCGACCAAGCCGTAGGAGAAGCGGGTTCTCCATGCCTTGACGTTGACCAAGCGCGCACGTCGCATCAACGACAGGTACGCGCCACTGGATCGAATCAGGCGTTCGGCTACGAATGCAGCCATGTCGCCGACGTGATAGCTTCGGAACGGGCTGCGCGTCAGATGCGACAGAACGAACGTCACCGTAGAGGCGAAGAAGTCGTTCTGGGCTTCCTTAAAGATGCGCATGGCCAGTTGCTCCTTAGTCCAGCAGGCTGCGGCGCAGTGCCGAGACCTGCTTGTCGTCGAGGTCGAACAGGTTCCGGATATCATCCAGAATGCCGGTGTTCACCTGCTTCGCGCGCTGATCGGGCTTGAAGTACAGGATGAACTTGAGGTACTTCTTGCCGCCTCGCGTCACCTGCTTCCAGCTGATGCTGGTGTCCTTCTTGCGGCCGATCGACTGGTTCAGCAGCGGCAGCACGGTCGACACGATGCGGTTGATCGTCTTTGGATCCGGCTTCTCCACCTGCAGGTACAGCGCGTCATCACGGACGTCCACGCCGACAACACCGTTGATGCCCAGGAAGTGCTGCGAATGCTGGTCATCCTTTTCGATGGGCATCGGGCGACGGTCCATCTGGGTGATAACGTCGTTGTGAGCCAGCAGCATCGACACACGATGCTCCATCTCGGTCTCGGTCTCGACGGCGTAACCCAGGTCGTACTTGCCCGGCACGCGGAAGTCCGGCAGCGCGTTGATGTGGTACGCCATCGTGCCGTTGCGCAGATCAATCACGCCGGTCAGGATGACGAAGTATTCATCGAACACGTAGCCATTGTTGTTCTTGAGGTCCTCGATCTCCACGTACACGGAGAACATGATCGAGTCCTTGTTCGGCAGACTGACGTACTCCAGATAGCCGATATCCGTGTAGTCCTTCTCCGGGATGTTGTCCAGCAGGAACTCGGTCAGGACGTCGCGCATCTGCTCCAGCTCGGTCGGCAGATGCTTCTTGGCAATCCCGTTCAGCGCCGAAAGGGCGGCATTGATGGACTGCTCCACTTCCTTCTTGAGCGCACGCACGCCGGCCAGGGCCGCGTTCTTGTTCTTGGTCTGACTGAAACCCTGGGTCAGCAGAGCTTCCAGCGCATCCAGTTCCTTCGCGTTGTCGTACAGACGTTGCACCACACCGAGGTTCTTCTCGATGGCGGTCTTCGGCGGAGATACGAACTTCTCCAGACGGACCTTGAAGGACGAGCCCAGCTGATTGCGACGGGTGCTGATCTTGCGCGGACCAGTACGCTTCGGCTTCTCGATACCACCGTGACGCAGTTCGATGGTTTCGTCCTTGGATGCCGACAGCGAGACTCCCATCTTGCGGACAATCTTGCCATCAGCCATGACGTCCGCGCCGATTTCCTTGATCAGGTCCAGGATATCGTTGAAGCTGCGGACCTTGCGGATCTTCTCCAGACGGTCTTTCTTCGCCATTAGGTGTTCCTCGAGGCATGTATCAAAACGCCAGGCAGCAGTCTGCCCAGCACGCTATCTCATGGCTAAAAATTAGCTTTCTGCTCGAGGTCCTGTAGATCACTCAGCAGCGCCGACCATGAGGTTACGCAGGTACCGTACGATACCGACGTTGTCCTGATGCTCGAATTGGGCTACGATTTTCAGCAACCTTTCGCGGGCAATTCCCATATCCCGACGATAGGCACCGCTCTTGGTGACGCTTTCTTCCAGCGAAACGTAGCGGTACAGGGATTGCACAAGGGCCGAGAAGTGTTCGTAGAAAATGTTGAGGTATGCGGGGTTGACCCGACGTGCGTTGCGCAGCAGGTACTCCATCTGCGTGGCATCGAAGTCGAAGTCCGGACGGCGGAGTACGTACACCAGCATTCGGTGTGCGTGCTGCAACATCGCCATCTTCATGGAGTCCTGGAACAGTTCGTCGCTGGGGAACTTGTCACCATAGACGGGAGCTTCGGCAGACTGGTTGCTCATTGTAGGTTCTCGGGATGGGAAATGAAAATGGGCCGGGAAGACTAGCTCCCCGGCCCATTAGGCTACCTCTCGGTAGCTACTTCGTGCTGTCGAAGCCGGCCCAGGTATTAGGCGGTCTTCGGACGGCGGCGCTTCACGGACTTCTTGGCCGGACGCTTCGCGGTCTTGGTCGCCTTCTTCGCGGCCGGAGCCTTCTTGACGGCGGCCTTCTTGGCCTTCTTCACCACGGTCTTGGCGGCCTTGTGAGCCTTCTTGACCTTGGCGACCTTGGCCTTGGTGGCCTTCTTCACGCGGGTCGCAGCCTTCTTGACGGCCTTCTTCGCGGTCTTCTTGGCGGCCGGGGTCTTGGCCTTCTTCACCTTGGCGACGGCCTTGGTCTTGCTGGCCTTGGCCTTCTTCACGGCGGCTTCGCCGGTCTTCTTGGCCTTGGTCACCTTCTTCTTGGCGGTCGAAGCAGCCTTCTTCACGGCAGCCTTCTTGGCCGGAGCCTTCTTGGCCGGCGCAGCCTTCTTGGCAGCGGCCTTCTTCGGCTTGCGCTTGCGCAGGGCCTTGGCATGGGCGGCGTCGAACTTCTTCTCGGCGGCCGTGCGCTTGGCGCGCTTCTTCTTGCGCTTGAGGGCGATCGCCTTCTTGTCCTTCTTGTATTCCAGCTTCGCCTTCTTGCGGCGAGCGACCGACTTCGGATCGGTCTTCTTCTTCGCGCGCTTCTTGGCGATGGAAACGTCGGCGACGTTCTTCAGCTTGCGCTTCTTGGTAGCCATTGTTCTGAAACTCCAGTTGTGGTTGGTACTTGGAATGGCGCGGGTTGCGCCGAGCGAGACCTGTTCCTTAGGGCACCACACCTTCTGTACCAGGTCAGAAGCGGCATGCGCGATTGGTGGACCGCGCACTGAGTGCCGCTGTGTTCTGAAATTACAATCGGCAAGGTTACGTTGCGGGATTCGTCATCACACAACGTTCACACCTGCCGATCACAACTCACTTCGACTTCTTCACGGCCCTCTTGGCCTTGCCCGCGGCCTTCACGGCCTTGGTTGCCTTGGTGTAGGCCTTGTTCGCGGTCTTCTTGGCAGCCGACACCTTCTTCTTCACGGCCTTCTTGACTGCGTTGACCTTTGCGGTCTTGGCCTTCTTGGCAGCAGCCTTGGCCTTCGGCGTCTTGGCAGCAGCGATCTTCTTGGTTGCGGCCTTGGCGACCTTGGTCACCTTCTTCGCAGCGGCCTTCTTCACGGTCGAAGCCTTCTTCGCCGCCTTCTTGGCAGCGGTGCCTGCCTTCTTGGCAGCGGCCTTCTTCGCGTTTGCTGCCTTCACTACAGCGAGCTTCTCGGACGGACGACCGACGAGACGCGACTTGGACCGCGTCTTCTTTGCGGCCTTCTTCACGGTCTTCTTGGCGGCCGTGGTCTTGGTCTTCTTCAAGCTCGGGCCGGTCTTGTTGCGGCGGCGACGGGCAGCAGCTGCCTTGCGACGTGCGATGGTGGCTTTTTCGGTCATGACACACTTCCTGGTTGTTTGGTGTACGGTATGTACGTCGGAAAATTATTGAATTACCGCAACTTGGTCGCCTGATAGATACGCTTCAAGCCCTCCTGAGGCTGCAACACACGGGCCTGAACCTGCCAGTCGATGTTGCCATTGGTTGCCGTGCGCAGATAGGTAACGTCCGACACCTTGAAGGTATGACCACGCGACGGCACATAGATAACGTCAGAGGTTTCCACTGCGTCGATGGTCATCGGCAACACCATGGAGACATTGCCCAACGTATCGAACATGGTCCAATCGGTTGCCTTGGTGTCCTGTGCCAGAGCAGCAAGGATGGGATCAACACCGAGGTCGAAGTCCACAACCGCGTGAGTGAACACCGAAGCGCGCACCCGTACACGAATCTCCTTGCCGGCAGACAGACGGAACGACTGCAACGTAATCGGCCGCATGGAATCAGTTGGCTCGTACAGGAATTCGTCGGGCAAATGGTTGGAGCCGTTACGCACCGAGATGCGCGCGCTGCTGAAATACTTGGGCACGTGGAGTACGAAGTCCACGTAGCCTTCTTCGGGATCAACCTGCTCGAACCGATGCGGAGATTCGTTCTGATTGATCGTGTAGCCGTAGGCGTGGTCAACAACGTGCGTAGCCAGCACCTTGCGGTCATGGCCGTACAGTTCGTAGGCAGGCAACAGGCCATTGCGATAGCAGATGCCGCAATCCGTGCCGAGACCGAATATGCTGTCGGTAGACCGCGCATCATCTTCGCCTTCGACAATCTCCTCGTCATCGAAGCTCTGGTCTATCTGGTTGTTGCCGTACTCACCCATGGTGTTGCTGGTGCCGAACAGGGTGTCACCGTGGTCGATGGTGATTTCCTCGTCGTGGTCACCGAACGAGAGTACACTGTCAGGCAGCTGGAGGTTCTGCGGATCAACCACGTTGTGGTCCATTGCAGGTGCGGCCGGAGATCGCTGGCAGGTGCAAGGCACCGAACTGTTGCTGCGTCGGTAGTACAGAACCTCAAAGCTATCGACCTTGAGGGCCTCCAAGCCACGCTTCTGCGCAGGCACAATGGCTTCCTGCAGGCGCTTGTGAGCCTCTTTGCCGATGTAGTTGGTAGCGTGGCGTCGCTTAATATCGCCACGCCCGTCGTGAATCGCCACGTATCACCTCGTGCGTATGTTCGACTCTAAAATTACCATGCACTGGTCAAAATTACAGGATGTATGCTGCCCTATACACATTTGGAAATCTGTAAATCCCGAACGTTAATTCCAAAAATGTATGGCCGAACGATGAATAAACATCAGGCAATTACCACAACCGCATCGGCCACACTGTTCTCCTACGCGCTACACTTCACCGATGTGGACACGATTGCTGGATTCGTGCTACTGCTGGTGCAGATATGGATCAGCAGGTGGCTGTTTAGCGTCAGTTTGAACATGGGCAGTGGCCCAAAACGGTGAACTTCTATTTTCACCTTCAGGTTCTAATTTACCGACAAGCAAATCACTAACGGACTACGTACCATGTCGGCTCTAACGATTCTCGGACTGGATCCGGGCTCCAAGAACATGGGGTTCGGTGTCATCAAGGTTCGCACCGATGGCAAGTTCGACTACCGAATCAAGGAAGTCGGCATGATTAAGAAGACGGTCAAGGAGATGAAGGGTGACGTGCGCGGTGACCTCAAGAAGTTCAAGGGGGAACTGCACGGTATCCTGCGCCGCCACAAGGTGGACGCTATCGTGGCCGAACGCTACATGAATCGTGGTATCCGTGGCAACACCGGTGAGCTTGTGGGCTTGATGTTGGGCGTAGCAGCCATGTGTCCTGTTGAGGACGTGTGGTTCATCCCTGCCTCGCAGTGGAAGAATGCGTTCAACCGCAATGTGCATGGACCTGAAAAGAAGAAGCTGGAGACCTTGTACAAGGACTCGCGGCTTGTCGCGCATGTTATCGACGCTGCTTGCATTGGCATGTACGGTGCGTTCACCTATACGGAGAACAAGCCGTTTGAACTCATGTCCAGCCGCAAGGAGCTTATCAAGTATCGCAAACTATTGGACAGGGCCCATATCAGATGAACATGGCAGCAGGATTCACGGCGAACGGATTGATCCCCATCCGCCTTGTGAATGGCGGCGAAGAGGAGTTGAACACCTGCGTGTACGTGGGTTGGTATCGCTTCAAACGTTGTGGCATCAAGACGTGCAAGAACTACACATCCCGCACCGAGAACGGCTGTCTGGCGTTGGATCGCCAAGCGCCGATCGGTAACAAGATCATTTCGGACTCGGAGCTCAACCTCTTCAAGTTCCACGAGGACGGCATCAGCACGCGCGCTGCATCGCAGAAGCGCAAGAAGGCCGTCAACCGCGTGAAAGGCATTCTTGCCTTGCGCGGTTACATCGAACACATCCATCAGAAGTACCGCATCAGTCTCAATTCCGAACTGCGGTTCACGGACCCGCTGCTGCTCGGAGCGCGGAAGGTCTACCCGCTCAAGGTGAAGCGTCTCGGCTTCAAGAACTGGATGTGGCCGCTGCTCCTCAACGAGCGCGAGTACAAGGCATTTGCGGAGAAGAAGGGCGGCGAGATTGCCCAGATCGCTCTGCACGAACTGCTGGACGTTACGCCACAACGTCTGGAGGAATACCGCGCAGTGGCAATCGCCAAGTTTGGCGCAGAGAATTAATCGACAGTCATCCACAAGTCTACAATCACCGCAACCAACAGTCATACCAAATCCCATCTGAAAGGAGTTGTACCATGTCGTCCAAGAAGCAAGCCCTCGCCCTCAAGCAGATCACCATCCACGAACTGGAAGCCTCCAGCCAGAGTACGGTGTTCGTCATCAACAACGCCAAGCCGAAGGGCAACATCAACCTGACGGTCGCCGATGGCATGGGTCGCCAGCGCAACGTGCGCGTGCCGATCAGCTGGATCCCGGTCGACCTGACGATGCAGATCACCCGCAAGTCGCTGCTGGAAGATCCGCAGTTCCGTACCCTGGTCGCCAAGCGCGTCATCCTGATCGTGGACAACGACGCAGCGCGCGAGTTCCTCAAGAACCCGGACGCCGCCGAGGAGTACGCACGCCTGTACGCGGTCGGCCCGATCGCCGAAGTCGGTGCAGCCGACGAGAGTGCGGAGATCGAGAACGCCAAGGCGCTGGTCGACGGCAACATCGACCCGTTCGTGATGAACATCCTGGTCCAGCGCGATATGAGCGAGGACGACGTGCTGCGCGAACTGCGCAACCGCGAGGACGAACTGACCAAGAAGGACTTCCAGTACATCGCGCAGAACAGCCTGCACGACAAGGTGAAGACCTGGGCGGCAGAGCAGGCGCTGTAACCGTCTAGCGGTCAAACCGTAGACAAAGAAAAGGCCCGGTACCTCTTTGCGGAGGCCGGGCCTTTTTGTTGCTCGTGGACGGGATTACATGGAGTCCACGGATACCTCGATACCACGTCCGTCGTTGATCGACACGCGGATGAAGATTGCCTCGATTACCTGAGGTGTGAGTGCTTCGCCGAGCTTGTTCATCAGGGCGGATAGTACGTCACGCGGCGCATCCTCAAAGAATGCAGGCGATGCCCGATCAAGACCGCCGAGAATACGATCCAGCATGGTCCATACAGTCGAGGACTTGAACGCGTCCATCGGAACGTCGGTGAGTTCGACCCGGATTTCGTAGCGAGGACGTCCGTAAGAGGCGGGAAGACCGTAGGTGATCTTCATGGATTTGTGGGTGAGAAGCGGCACGGTGTCTCCTATCGAACGGTGTCTGGCATTGGCATGCCGTGAGCCTTGTGCAGGTGCTTGCACAGCTGGCGGATGATCTTCTTCGGTGCGTTGCCCGGGTCCATCTTGATGATCTTGTCGTCCTCGTCACGGTCACGAGGCAGCTTGATGTTCTTGAATGGTACCTTGAGTTCTTTGCAGAAAGCTTTCACGCTCTGGGCCATCGCACGGCCGCCCTTGTCGTTGTCCGGCATGGTGTAGATCATATCCGCGCCGGCCGACATTGCCAAGATGATCTTGCGCTTTGTGATGTTCTTGGCACCAAGCACAGCGACTGCTGGAATACCATTCAGGCACAGGCGCATTGCATCACGTGGACCTTCGCACAGCACGATGAATCCCAGGTCGTACTTGCGAATCAGTTGGCGTGCGTAGACGTAGGGGAACAGTCCGTAGTCCTGAACCCACTGACCACGCGAAGTGATGTAGGACAGGGCACGCTTGTTGTTCTCGTCCTTAACGAACGCAGCCTTGACGCCGCCTCGTACCTTGCCTGCGACCTTTACTGGCAGTACCGCACCGACCGAGTCAGCGCGCGTGTCGAGGATGATGTGGGCGCCAAGCTTGCGCATGAACCACCCAGGGAAGCTGCGCCAGTCAATAGCCTCAGGCCACAAGGTCGCTTCGGGTACGTTGAAACTCTTGATGACCTGCTTGAACGTCATACCGCGATTGCCCAACAGGGTGTCGTCAAGACCCTCGGGGATCACGGCATTGGAGTCAACGTCCTCAGCCTTGTTCCAGTCCTTCACCTTCTCCAATCCGACCTTTTCGGCGAACGTGTTCCAGTGACCCTTTGCCGGACAGGAGAAGCAGTTGTAGACACCAAGCGACGGCTCGGTGACACGGATACCAAGCGAGGGGCTGCTGTCGTCGTGGAATGGACACACCACGTTGAGCCACCCGTTGGATCCCATTTTCCGCGGACCGGGATACTTCTCCAATTCGCGGACGATGATTTCTCGGTTACTTTCGTCTCTGGCCATATCTCGCGCCCAATTAATCGGACTCATAATTTAGAGTCTGCTCTGCGGTGTCTTTACAGATGTTTCCGCATGGCGTTTTCTGTAAACCGAAGTGACGAGCTTCAAAGGAATTGGCTTAAATGGCAGGCTCAAAGTCTAAACAGTTGGCATTGAAGGCGAAGCTGGTCGAGTTCGGCAAGCACTACTCCTCGATGGTCAACAGCAAGGAATACATATCGCCAGATGACGCCGACCGGCAGCGAGAAGATCGCTTCCGCGTATCCTCGTTTCCGTACTGTGGACTCAAGCACCTGCACAAACGTCTGAACGGCGAGGAGATTGAGGAAGAGGAAGAAGTCACGTTCGGCATGAAGTATTACACTTCGGTCGGTACGCAGACTCACCGCTATATCCAGTACGTGCTTGGACACGGCGGCCAGATGTTGGGCAAGTGGGTGTGCCTCACAAAGGACTGCACCGGAACGGACAAGATCCAGCACGACAACATCTGCCCTCAGTGCAAGCGTCCGATGGACTACGAGGAGCTTACGGTTCGTCGCGGCAGGCACCTGACTGGACACCTCGATGGGGTGTGGCGTGACAAGGAAGGCCTGTACTGGCTGATCGACTACAAGACGTCCTCGGTCGGTGCGATCCGGAACAACGACAAGTACAAGAACATGCCGTACAAGAAGAACGTGGCCCAGATCGTGAGCTACTGTGCCTTGTTGGAGCGTGAACTGGACATTGTCATCAGTGGTTGGATCCTGATGTACGTGGCGCGAGACAACCCGATGAAGGTCATTCTGCCGACTGGCGATTTCATTTCGGCGAAGTCGAAGCGCACCATCATCCAGAAGATCGACCGCTGGGCCAAGCATTACGAGGTGGTGATGACCGCCCAAAAGCTGGCAGACGTGCAGCAGGTGATCGACCAAAAGCCCTGTCAGTCCTACGACCAGTACATTGCCAGCGCCTACCACAGCGGGTTCAATCCGTGCCCGCTAGGAGGCAGTGGTATCTGCTTCAAGCCGAAGCTCCTGGCTGCTACCATCAAGGAAGACTGGAATCACAAGCCCAAGGACTGGCGCACACGCAGGCGACCAGCTTACTTTGACGAGTTGGAGAAGGAGCTGGGATTGGCCAGATTGAGGTAACTGTAAACCAATAAGCATCGTGGACAATAGTTCACCAGTCTACAAGAGGCACAAAATGCACCCGGATGTGATACTGGCGCTGAAACAGGCCAGCAGCTACTACCACGACATTGAGCTTCGCGGGCTCGACCTGAAACGGCAGCTGCAAGAGACGGCTGGCACAAAGATCATTGATCGGGTGCTGCGCGGGCTCGGCCACGTGAGTGGTGTGGCACCGTTGATCCTCGGCAACATGGAGGTCAAGCGGCAGCCCGACTACGATGGCGTTACGCTCTCGACCTGCCTGCGGCCTCAGATGGTGAAGGACTACGCGCTTCAAGGTCGACGGGAGTTCCTCTACCTGTCCGAGTTTCGGGCCATTCACACCGAGCGCGTTCCAAGCCGTGACCTGTTCCAGGCCGTCAGCGAGTACGTCAGCCGCGTGGGCCGTGTCGGCGATATGCTGAACGTTCCGCGTCAGGCAATCGAAGTTCTGGAGTCGATCATGGCTCCGGCCCGCATCAGCTACGAACAGGACGCCATGAACATCACCTTCACCGGGTGTGATCGCGGCATTGACCTCGCGGTGCAGGTGCGCTTTGACATTCTGCCGCTGGTCCTCGACGAGGCGGCATTAGACTACATGCGAACACCAACCAGTCAACAGATCACCCGTCGATGACCAGGTAATCTTATGGCAATCATTGATAGATCCAGACGCAGGCTCGGTCCTCCACCGAGTAT
>JACCDR010451915.1_pt1 | contig 11837 bp, 6 predicted proteins | sample 7446431 | NCBI WGS metagenome assembly JACCDR01 (sample SAMN15323443, study PRJNA562643) | freshwater metagenome | isolation source: river surface water | place: USA:Blue River Watershed | collected 2017-08-17
ACCGTTAACACAGAACCAACCGCAACAATCCTAAGTAAAAATCAAACCCTCAAGCTTGCTTTGCGAGATAACGCCTACATTGTACAAGCAACCTACCAAAATGCCTGTGGCCCATTGGCTAAGGCAGATACCTTTTTGGTAGCTTCTGCCAAAGCCGTAAAAATTACCTCTTTTCGAGATACAAGTATATGCCTAAGCACCAAGCCTCTGCTCTTGAAAGCGGCACAAAACGGCGGTACTTGGAGTGGTGACTTGGTGACAGGAAGTAGTTTTTCTCCTGATAAATTAGGGCGTTTTTTTGTACTTTACGCCACAGGACAAGGAGCGTGTAACATAGCAGATACAGCGTATGTAACAGTTAAAGGAACGGTGATAAGCCTGAGCAATAAAACTGTTTGTGGCTACGATTCTATCATAAAACTTCAAGTTTCTCCTACTACGGGTAAATGGCTCATCAACAATTGTGCTACCTGTAAAACCTCGGGCGATTCTTTGTTTATTGCTAAAACCGCTTCGACTACAGTATCGCTTACGTATCAGGTTATAAAGGATGGTTGTACCAATACCAAAGACATGACCGTTACGATAGCCCCAACGCCTAAAGTGGCATTCACGGTGAGCGGTCAATGTATCGGTTCTCCTCTGATAACAAGCAATACTTCTACAAACACTAGCTCTTTTCAGTGGTTTATAAACAATTCTTTTGTATCTAATAACCAGACTATTAACCCTAGTAATTTGCCTGTAGGGACGCATACCTTTTTACTCAAAGGCATCAACGGTACTTGTCGAGATTCTTTGCAAAAAACAATTGAACTTTTTGCTCCACCACAAAGTATTAGTATCAATAGTAATACGACCGAAGGATGCTCGCCACTTGATGTAAGTTTTAGTGCGAATGGTGTACAAGAAAAAAGCGTAACCTACACCTGGGATTTTGGCAATGGTCAGGTGACAAAAGATTTTAAACCTACCCAACAACGCTTTAGTACTGTTCCTTCTGTTGTAAAGATATATAATGTTACGCTTACGTCGAGCAATGTTTGTGGCACACAAAAGACAACCAAAGACATCACCGTAAGGACTATCCCACTCGCCGATTTGGGAGTTGACTCTACTACGCTTCGTTGTTCGCCTGCACGGATTTTGTTCTCTAACCGCTCGGTTGGGGCTAACAAGCCCGTTACATGGCAATGGGGCGACGGTAGCAATGCAAGCATTTCGCAGTTAGATACCATTACGCATTTATTTTCGGCAAAAGACACGATTCAGACGTACAAGGTGAAATTACTTACCGATAATATTTGTGGAGCAAGCCAAGATTCTATTGATATACAGGTGTATCCGAGCAATGTAGTGGCATTGTTTCAGATGAGTAAAAGCATTGTTTGTCCTAACGAATCTATTATTTTTACCGATGCCACCAAGCCTATTCCACAACGAATGATTTGGAAGTTTGGCGATGGCTCTAGTCCTGTGCAAGGGGCTAGTCCGATGCACGCCTTTACTACGCCCAATAAATCATTTACCGTTACCCTCATTTCATATACCCAGTGTGGCTATGATTCTGTGCAAAAAACCGTGCAAGTAAAGGCTGCTCCAACAGGCGATTTTAGTTTTCCTGCACTCAATTGTGCCGCACAGCAAGTACAGTTTACCAATAAAAGTAACATCAATTTGTACAATGCTCTATGGAATTTTGGCGATGGTAGCCCTCTCGATTCTGCTAATTTTTCTCCAAAGCACTTGTATGCTACTTCGGGCGATAAGGTAGTAACGCTTACCCTCAAAGATTTTATCACAGGCTGCACAACGCCCATCAGCAAGACCGTGACGATACGAGAAAAAGTAAAAGCACAATTCAGGGTAGTAGGCGATTCGGTGTTATGTTCGCCTGCAATGGTGCAGTTGGTCAATACCTCTCTGAATGCCAATACGTTTGAGTGGGTGTTTAGTGATGGACAAAAATCAAGCTTGGCATCTCCTACCTTGAGTTTTTCTACAGGAAAATATACCACTACGCTTACGGCTTCGTTCAACAACGTATGCCGAGATTCTATCACAGTTGTAAATGCCTTTATCGCCGATTCTTGTTTTGTCTTATTTCCAGAAGTCTTTACGCCCAACAACGACGGCATAGGCGACCAATACACCTTGTTTGGTACTGGTATCAAGAAAATCCATAACCTCAAAATTCGTAACCGTTGGAACGAACTCATTTTTGAACGAAGCGATTTTGTACCCAACGATAATTCGATGGGCTGGGATGGTATTTACAAAAACCAACCTGCACCCAATGGCTTGTATGTGTATGAAGCTGAAATTGAATTTATCGGACAAAAACCGAAGAAAATGCCGCCAGGACATTTCTATTTGGTTAGAAAAGAATAAGAAAGTACCGCAAATGAATTGTTAAGACAAAGGAATCGTGAGGGTGGCTATCACATAACTATTGTCTTCTCTAAAATGAAGAGAGGCCCTATCGGCATAAATGTTATGTAGCCTTCTTTCTAAATTATTCAGACTTACCCCATAAAAGTGTTCTTTCACTACTAACGTGCCCGTATTGCGGACGATAATGATGAGGTTTTTCTCTTCGATACGGGTATGAATAAACAATTCGCCGCCTTTTACAATACGGCTGATGCCGTGTTTGATAGCATTTTCTACCAAAAGATACAACGACATAGAAGGAATACGGTAGCCAAGACTTTGATTTTCAATCTTGAAATGGTAGTTTAGGCGTTTATCGAAACGAATTTTTTCTAAATCTAAGTATTGTTGCATCATCGAAAGCTCCTCCAACAAATCAACCATGGGCGTTTCGCTGATGGTAAGTGATTTGCGTAAAATATCCGAAAGCTGAAGGATAGATTTTTGGGCCTGTGGGGGGTCTATCCGCACAAGAGCTTTGATAGAATTGAGCGAATTGAACAAGAAATGAGGATTAAGCTGGCTTTTGAGTGTATCGAGTTCGGTATTACGCATCAGGTTTTGTACCGCCGTTTCAGTTTGCAAATCTTGGTGAAAACTCCTAACCGATTCGGTTGTAACAGCCAAACCAAGCCAAATGCAAATTTCAACCAACCCAATCAAATAAGGCTTAATGTGCAAAGAAAGAGCATTGTTTGACAACAAAGCACTTGTGATATGCATAAACAGGCCAATCAATGCTGCTCCTAGCAAACAAATACCAATCAATGCTAATACATTGCGACGTACAACCTTGATTTCGGCGGCTTGCTGCGTGTAGATGAGCTTGAGCAGGTGCGAAAGAGATATTCCTACAAGCGTATTGATGATAACTACTGTGAGATAAGGCGTTATCCCAACGGTAGAAAATGGGTCGAGGAGTAAAAAAACCAAACATAAATTAACACCTAACCATCCAAAGGTTTGTGCTTTCCAGTAAAGGTTGTTGTTCATAAGTTTCACGTTTACTTATTCTATGGTTTTATCGTCTTGTTGCTTTTTTCAAAGCTTACAGTTTTAGAGGATTGCCAGATGTAGGCATGGACACACGCAGTAGAACCGTTGAGATGACAAAACGATTACTGCATAAGCCATCTGTAGCACATTAGCGTATGGCTACAGATGGCTCTCGCTCATATACAAATACAAAAATAGAATAAGTACCGAATTTTTTGTACAGAACACAGAAATAATTAATTATCTGCGAAATGTTCTTGAAGATAGTCGTTCTGCTTGATTTCTTTGATGATATTGAAAGTGAGAGGCTTACTAATGAATTGAATGATAATATCGTATTGGTCGGCACGTTGAATATCACTTGGGTCAATGCTAGAAGTTAGCACAATGATGCGGGTGTCAGGAAAAATTTTATGAAAACCTCTTTGCACAAATTCATCTAAAAAATCCCAACCATTCATGACGGGCATGTTTAAATCCAAGAAAATAAGCGAAGGAGCTTTCTGAGCTTCGCTTGGGTTATCGACTAATTCGCCGAAATAGTCAAGGGCTTCTTGTCCGTTCATGGCTTTGTCCACCTGTTCTGCAAAGGGAAAGCGTTTTATGACCATATCGCACAAGGCGAGTGTTACTGTATCATCATCAACAAGTAAAACTTTCTTTAGCATTTTGTTATTCATCTTCTTTTGAATTAAGGCATAAGCCGCAAAACGGTGAACAATAAGTTACTTTTGCCCAAACCTGCTCTAATAGCATATTTTCGACAAAATTTAGCGGTTATTTTATGGGTTTTGTTTAAAATTAAACGTATTTTTAGGCTTCAAAGAAAAACTTTAGGGGCTGAAAGTACGCTTAACTTTTGATAAAATATATACTGCTAAAATCGTTCCGTTTTTTTCGGATAGGTTCTTTTAGGCCTTAAAAACAAAAAAACAATATTGTATTTTTCTTAGATTGTGTAACCATATCACCTTTTATCTAGCTTTTTTTTCAAAAATGTAAAATATTAGTATTTTAACACACTTATTTCATCATTGGTACTAAAAAACATTTTCACAAGAAAACTGTACCTTTATTGAACTAGAGACGATAGGTGAAAAAGTCATGAAAAAATTTTAACCCGAACCATAAGTATGACTAAGCCCTTCATAATGAAGGGCTTTTGTTTTCTTGTTTTATCATTATAAGCCCCAATCGCTCAACAAACCAGCTTGTGCTATTTTAAACCCTTTTTCTGTTGCCTGTACCGTGGCACAATCGTAAGTGGGGTCATGGTCGAAATAGACTAGCCAGTTATTGGCGGCAATTTTTTCTAAAAGCATTTGTTTTTCTTGCATGGTTTGCAATGGTCTTACATCATAACCCATGACATAAGGCACAGGGACGTGTGCGTGAGAAGGAATGGTATCGGCAATAAAAAGAATGGTGTGATTTTGGTAAGTAATTTTAGGCATAATCATTTTTTCGGTATGCCCGTCGGCCAGTAGAAACTCGATATTGGGCAATAGGGGGGGAGTTTTGTCAATGCAATACAATTGCCCTGCTTCTTGGAGGGGTAAGATATTTTCTTTAAAAAACGTAGCTTTTTCACGCATATTCGGATGCAAAGCCCAGTCCAAATGAGCTGAGTGTGTCCAATATTTTGCATGCGGAAAGGTGGTTTGATAAGCCGTGCGGTCGCTGTTCCACGTTACAGCCCCTCCACAATGGTCGAAATGCAAATGGCTCAACACAACATCTGTCACATCGTTGGGGCTAAAGCCCAGTTTTTGTAAAGAACCAATCAAATCGCCCTCGCCATGTCGGTAGTAATACGACTGCCATTTGGCATCTTGTTTATCGCCCATGCCTGTGTCAATCAAAATCAACTGCTTGCCTTGTTCGATGAGCAAGCAACGCATTTTCCAAGAGCAGAGGTTGTTTTCGTCGGCAGGATTCCATTGATTCCAAAAGGATTTAGGCACAACGCCAAACATCGCTCCGCCGTCTAATTTAAAGTTTCCGGCATCAATTGTATAAAGTTTCATGTTTCTTATGTTTTGTTTTGTTAAACATTTGCAAGATAAATGAAGTTATGTATATTAGGAACACCTTTGGTATTTTAGTACAACCAATCCCGACAAGTTATGAAAATAGGTTTAGTATTATCAGGCGGAGGGGCTAGGGGGCTTGCACATTTGGGTGTATTGAAAGCCCTACAAGAGCAGCATATTGCGATACATCACATTTCGGGGTGTAGTGCAGGGGCTATTGCAGGGGTCTTATTTGCGGCGGGCTATTCGCCTGAGCATATTTTTGAGATAATTATCTCCAGCGAAACGTTGAAAGTATTCCGACCAGCTTTTAACCTTGGGCTATTAAGCATGAAAAAAGCCCAAGAAGTATATGCCAAATATTTGCCTCATAATGCGTTTGAGCATTTGAAAATTCCCTTGGTGGTTAATGCCGTAGATATAGAAAAAGGAGAAAGCGTATATTTTTCACAAGGCGAACTGTGGAAACCTGTTTTGGCATCATGCAGCATTCCGGGGCTATTCGAGCCAGTGCAGTTCGACAACCGTTTGTTGGTTGATGGAGGTGTACTCAACAATATGCCCGTAGAGCCACTACAATCTACTTGCGATTTTATCATTGGTAGTCATTGTAACCCGATAGGGAAAGCGTCTAGTTTAAAGTCACTACAAGCCGTTTTACAGCAAAGTTTGTATTTGGCTATTCATCAAAATGCCCAAAGCCGCATCAAGCATTGCCATTTAGTAATAGAGCCATCGGTCTTGAGCCAGTATGACCCTCAGAGTGTAAGAAAGGCACGAGAAATATTTACCATTGGCTACGAATATGCCTCAAATTTAGACATTCGTTCGTATTTATCAGCAAAAGAAGTATGACAAGAATAGATAGTATGTAAACATAATACCTATATTGTGTCGTATAGAAAAAATCCTATCTTTAGTAAATCTACTATAGTCAGTAAGCAACCACTCTTAAAAAATCTCTTTTTTCACTTAGCATAACAACTATTAGTACTCATATTTTTTAATTTTTTTTAAAAAATTGAAAAATAATCAAAAGTCTATTAATATGCTATATTATTTGGTAAATTATACTCACAAGTCATGATAGAATCATGTGAAAAGCGACTTGTTTTAAGTAATTTTCAGGAATAATAAACCAAATGAAACAAAAGCATTTCGCTCAAAAACCAAATACTTTACCACTCATCCTAAGTTTTTGCAAAATTTCCTTGATAAATTAATTTGTTTGTTTCTTGTTTTTTTTATAATTTGGTCGAAAATCATCTTAACAACAATTTTTTACCTTAACTAAATTATTACATGAAGAAAAGTCTATTAATGACTTTCCTGTTTGCTTTGTTGACATGCGTAAATTTATTTGCACAAGACCACAAAGTAACGGGTAAAGTGACATCGGCTGAGGATGGGTCGAGTCTGCCGGGCGTTTCTGTTGTTCTGAAAGGAACCACCAAAGGAACGCAAACGGATGCCAATGGGGCATTTAGTATCCTTGTGCCCGACAAAGGAGGCGTACTTGTCTTTTCGTTTGTGGGGTTATCGTCGCAAGAGATAGCTGTAGGCACACGCACAGTTGTGGATGTGCAACTAAGTGGTGATACCAAGCAGTTATCGGAAGTTGTAGTAACCGCTCAGGGACTTGTTCGGGAAAAGAGAGCATTAGGCTATTCTGTTTCTTCATTAGAGAAGAAAGCTATCGAAGACAGGCCCCAAGCAGACGTTGCGAGGGTGTTGCAAGGTAAAATCCCTGGCGTAAACATCACTTCAACTTCGGGGGTATCTGGTACAGGTACAAACATTACCATTCGTGGGTATTCTTCGATTACAGGTTCTGTGCAGCCTTTATTTGTGGTAGATGGTATTCCTTTCAACTCTAATACCAACACAAGAGGAGGTTTTACCAGTGGTGGTCAATCATCGTCGAGCCGTTTCTTAGACATCGACCCCAACAACATCGAGAACATCACTGTATTAAAAGGCCTCGCTGCCACGGTAACTTATGGCGACCAAGGTAGAAACGGGGTTATTTTAATTACCACCAAAAACGGTACGAAGAAAGCGAGAAAAACAGAATATTCTGTTACTCAATCTCTTTTTACAAACACGGCACATTTACCTAGGTATCAAAATACCTATGTAGGTGGTTTTCAACAAAACTTAGGTTATTTCTTTAGTAACTGGGGACCTTCTTTGTTTGAAGCAAAAACGTATCCTTCGCAGAATACAAACACAGCTCTAACAAATCACCCTTACGCCTTTTTGACCAATACTTCGTTGCGAGCGGCGATGGCTGATTATGTGACATCGGTAAGCCCTTACACCATGCAAATCTTCCCTAATAACGTAAAAGATTTCTTCCGTACAGGGTTAATTTCGACGACTTCACTGAATATTTCTGGCGGTGGCGAAAAGGTAAGTTACAATATATCTGGTGGTTATACCAATGAGCAAGGATATATCGAAAACAACGGGTTGAAACGTTATAACTTGGGTATAGGCTTGAATGCACAGCTTTCTAAAAAGTTGACACTAACAACCTCACTCAACTTTAGCAACACAGATCAAACTTCGCCTCCTTTGAGTGCCAGTACAGGTAACAACGCATTAGATTTCCCTTCTATTCTGGCAAACGTAATGTTTACGCCTCGCCAAGTTGATTTGATGGGCTGGCCTTATGAGAGCCCTGTGGACGGTAGCTCGGTGTATTTCAGAAGCGGTAACGATATTCCAAACCCAAGATGGATGTTGTATAACTACAAAACTACAGGGGTTGTAAACCGTTTCTTCTCTGCTACTACATTCAACTTGGAATTAGCCAAAGACCTTAATTTACTTTACAAAGTAGGGGTCGATACGTATGATGAAACACAGGAGTTTATGCTCAATAAAGGCGGGGTTGGCTATACTAATGGTCTTTACAATACGATTAATTTCAAAAATACCATTTGGAACAACGACGTAATTTTATCATACAACAAAGAATTCTCAGAGAAATTCACGTTTACAGGTAAAATAGGTGCGAACCTTCGTAACGACCGCTTCTCTTTTTATGCTATGACTAGCCAGAATCAGTTAGCGAAAGGCTTGTTCCGCCACTCGAACTTTATTGATAACGTAGCGAGTAACTTTACAAGTGAACAAACTCGTATGGGTATCTTTGGAGAATTGACGTTTGATTATTCAAACTTCGTGTTTTTAAACTTGGCAGGTAGAAATGACTGGACTTCAACAGTAGAAAAAGACAACCGTCGTATATTTTATCCGTCAGCAAGTTTGTCATTCGTTCCAACAACAGCCTTTGAAGGTTTATCATCAACAACGCTTAGTTTCTTGAAATTGAGAGCAGGTATTGGTACTTCTGCTGGTTTCCCAAATCCCTATCAAACAAGAAACGTTTTGAACCAAAGTGCAAGAGGTTGGTTGACATCGGCGGCTATTCCAACGCACTCGGTTGATAACGGCCTTGGAAACCCTAATTTGAAGCCAGAATTGCATACAGAAACTGAGCTAGGTTTGGAAGGCAAAATGTTCAATAATAAATTGAACGTTGACGTGACTGTATATAGAAGAGATACAAGAGATTTGATTACATCAGCACCACTAGACCCTTCTACTGGTTATACAAGTACCACTATCAACGTAGGTAAAATCAGAAACCAAGGGGTAGAAGTAAGCTTGTCGGGAACGCCTGTTACGGTAGGTAACTTCTCTTGGGATTTAGGACTTACTTACTCTCGTAACAGACCAGAAGTGCTAGATTTGGGTGGAACAATCCAAGAAGTACAAATCGCTGGTTTTGGTTCGTCGTTGGGTAACTACGCTATTGTAGGGCAACCATTCAACATCATTAAAGGTACGGGCTTTCGTCGTAACGATAAAGGAGAGTTATTAATCGACGCTTCGGGTAACTTGCAAGCAACCACTAGCCCAGTAATTTTAGGCGACCCTAACCCTGCATTTTTGAGTAGCATGATCAATACATTCAATTATAAAAACTTCTCTTTGAATGTAATGGTATCGTATCGTCATGGTGGAGCTATGTATTCTTCTACGGCGGGAGCATTGCTGGGTCGTGGTCTTACGATTGAATCTGGCCCAGAAACAGGTTATGATAGAGCTCAGACATTCATCTTCCCTGGTGTAAAAGCTGATGGTACGAAAAACGATATTCAAATTACAGGTTCTGATGTATATTTTAATAACGTATTTTTCTTTGGTGATGAAGGTCGTATGTATGATGGTTCTACCGTTCGTTTGCAAGAGGTTTCGCTTTCATATAGTATTCCTAAGAAGTTTTTATCAAAATTAGGAATCAAAAGTGCAAGCTTAACATTAGCAGGAAACAACCTTTGGTACAAAGCTTTACATATCCCAGAAGGACTTAACCTTGATACGGATAACTTAGGCTTAGGTGTAGGTAACGGTTTAGGCTTTGAATTTTTGACTGGTCCAAGTGCCAGACGTTTAGGTGGTACATTAAAGCTTTCTTTCTAATAAATGGAAATGCTGAGTATGCTTACGATAATAAAATCTTACTAAATTATGATAAAGAAATTTAAACTGTATCTATTTGTATTGTCGATATTTATAGTCAGTGCTTGTAAACTTGACTTATTAGACAATCCGAATGCTGTTACGACAGCAAACACAGATGTAAACTATCTGGCGAGCCAGATACAAATAACCTATGCGGGGCATTTCAACCAAATAAGCGACCCTGCTATGCGTTTAACTCGTATGTTGAACCAAGGAGCAGCACTTTACGATAATGCTGTGACTCCTGGTGGTCTTGATGGTACTTGGACCACAGCCTATGCTGGTATCTTGAACGACATCAAAACCTTAATTCCGATTGCAGAAAAAGGCGAATTATTTGTACATGCCGGAATGGCAAGAGTACTGAGAGCTTCGGTACTTTTAAACTTGGTGGATGCTTTTGGTGATGTTCCTTATACAGAGGCTTTAGACCCTTACAACTTTGTACCCAAAGCAGATGGTGCAGCAAGTGTTTATACGGCTGCTATTGCTGATATTGATAAAGCTATTGAAAACTTCAATGCAAAATCAAAATCGGGTCTTACAGTAGATTTGTACTATGGGGGTACTGTTGATTCTTGGATTAGAATGGCCAATACTTTGAAACTAAAAGCGTTATTAAACAGACGTTTGATTGATGGACCGGGTTCTAAATCAGGTATTGATGCCTTAATAACTGGGGGCAAATTGATTACAGCTACTGCTCAGAACTTTACATTTAAGTATGGCACAAACTTGACCAACCCCGATAACCGTCACCCTCGTTATGGTGGCCAATATAGTGCAACAGGCGGTGGCGATTATCAATCTAATGCCTACATGGGTGGTATGTACGATAAGCAAGACCCTCGTATCAGAGCGTATTTCTATCGTCAGACTATTACAAACTCTACAGATGTGAATGAAATTCGTTGTATCAACAACGTAAAACCTTCGCATTATTCGGCAACAGATTATTACTGTTTACCTACCAACGCAGGTTATTGGGGTAGAGATCACCTAAGCAACGAAGGTATTCCACCAGATGGTTTGAGAAGAACTGCTTGGGGCTTGTATCCTGCTGGTGGTGCTTATGACAACGATAATGGTAAACCTGTAGCCTTGGGCTTTGGTGCTGGCGGTGCAGGAATCCAACCAATTTTGATGTCTTCTTTTACCGACTTTATGCTCGCTGAATCTGCTCTTACCTTGGGTACTGCTGGCGATGCTAAAGCTTTGTTGGAATCTGCTATCAGAAAATCAATGGCCGATGTACGTGCCTTTATGTTGGCATCGACAGAAGCAGGTAAAATTGCAACATTTGAAGCTTCAAAGGGTATTGTTTGGGCAACGCAAGTAGAAAATTATGTAAAAAATGTAATGGATGCCTATACAGCAGCCACCACTACAGCAGACAAACTAAATATCATTGCTACCGAATATTGGTACAGTCTTTATGGCAATGGTGTAGAAGCTTATAACTTGTATCGTCGTACAGGAATGCCTAAAAATATGCAACCTGCACTAGACCCTAATGCTGGTGCGTTTGTAAGATCCTACTATTATCCTAATGCTTATATTAGTAGAAATACAAATGCTAAACAAAAAGCAAACATGGCAGTAGCGGTGTTCTGGGACAATAATCCAGCAGGACTTCTTAAATAAAAGTATTTTGATATTAAAACATCGAATTATTATGAAAAAAAACCATATTCGTCTGTTGTTCTTTTGCCTAGTTTCAGCATTATTTGCAACAGCTTGTGAAACTCAGATGGTTACTCCCATTGACTTAGATGCACTCGAACAAGGAGGGTATATTCGTACAGTGAGTCCATATCCAGTGAGTAGCACAACTTTTAA
>JACCDR011723676.1_pt1 | contig 11836 bp, 8 predicted proteins | sample 7446431 | NCBI WGS metagenome assembly JACCDR01 (sample SAMN15323443, study PRJNA562643) | freshwater metagenome | isolation source: river surface water | place: USA:Blue River Watershed | collected 2017-08-17
CCAAGCTTTTGACATTTTCTTGCCCTCCCTGGTCAACCACCCATGCGCGTACACCCGTTTTGGGGCCGGTAACCCCGCGGACATCAAAAACGCCGGCCAGTACACCGTATGAAATCGGATAATATCCTTACCTACCATATGCAAATCAGCAGGCCAGAATTTTTTGAAACTCTCGGCCTGTACGTCTGGATATCCAATCGCTGTCAAATAATTGGTTAACGCGTCAACCCACACATACATAACGTGATCCGGTTCACCGGGTATCGGCACCCCCCACTTAAAATTGGTCCGCGAAATGCTCAGGTCATTCAGGCCCCCTTTTACAAAGCTGATGACTTCGTTCCGGCGGCTGTCAGGCGCGATGAAGTCCGGGTGATCGGCGTACAATTTCAATAACCGATCTTGCCAGGCGGAGAGGCGGAAAAAGTATGATTTTTCCTCGACCCACGTGACTTCCGAGTCAAACGGGCTGTACTTTTTGCCGTCCGCGCCAATTTTGATTTCGTCTTCGGCATAGAATGCCTCGTCCCGCATGGCGTACCACCCGGCGTACGTGCCCAGGTAAATATCGCCATTGGCCAGCATCTTATTCCATATTTCCTGCGCAGCACGTTTATGGCGCGGTTCGGTGGTGCGGATAAATTGGTCGTTCGTGATATTCAGTGTCGGTAATAAATCGCGGAAATTTTTGGACACCCGGTCGGTAAAGGTCTGGGGATCAATCCCGGCCTTGGCCGCTGCTTGGTCAACCTTTTGCCCATGTTCATCCGTACCGGTCAAAAACATGACGTCAAACCCGTCCAACCGTTTGAACCGCGCGAGGGTATCGCAGGCAATCGTGGTGTACGCGCTGCCGATATGGGGTTTATCATTCACGTAATAAATGGGAGTGGTGATATAATATGTTTTTTGAGTCATGATGTGCATATCCTTGTGCGTTATTATGTGGAGAATTAAGCGCGTTCTGTCAACCACATTCGTGCGGATAAAATCGATTGGCGTTTTTCGAGTGCTACATCCAGTGTACGTGCGAACAAATCGCGCGTTTGATCGTACACCGATAATAAGGTCCCGATCGACAGCCGGTCACAGACCGTCATTGCCCCGGACCCGAACTTCCCAACCAAAGCAGCCAAGGCTGTACGTGTCCGCGGGTCGGACTTCGCCCGGATCATTTCAGCCAACCACCATAACCATAGGCGCGATATAAACCGGAAATCATCGTTTGACACGTCCGTGGTCCCCAGACTTTCGGCAAATAAGGTCCAATTTTTGGGGTGTACGTTCGGGAAATCCGCCCAAAGTTTGAAAAACTCGCTGATCCGCGTCAGATTTTCAGGAGCCGCCAACTCGATCGCCTGACCGGGGCAGTTATCTGACAGAGCGCGCACCCATGCCGCATCGCCCCCTGACAAGCGTACACCCGCACGGGCCAAGGCCACATCAAAATCGGAATCCAATAGCGGCGCAAACATGATCTGCTGAACCCGTGACCGGATGGTGGGCAGTAACGTGCCCGCCTGATGCGCCACCAAAATCAACAACGTACGGGGTGGCGGTTCCTCGAGTATTTTCAGTAACGCATTCTGGGCCGTTTGGTTCATCCGGTCGGCATTGTCAATCAACACCACCCGCCATCCGTTATCCTGCGAGGGTTTCAGTTGCATAAATGTCACAACCCGACGCACGTCATCAATCAAAATTCGGGCGGACGTACGCGTGGGATCATCGGGATCCGCCCCGCCAATGTGCAGAAAGTCAGGGTGAGCCCCGTTCCGCACCTTCATCGCCACCGGATGGGTGGGAGAAAGGGTCAAATTTTGTAAGTGTATGTCGTGCGCGGGTTCGGTCTCAAACAAGGACGGCCCGTTATCCACCGGCTTGTCCACCATTGTCAGGCGCGTTTCGGCCAGTTTCAGAGCGAGAGTCCCCTTCCCCACCCCGCGCGGCCCCACGAACATAATGGCATGAGGGACTTTGTTTTCATTAAACATTTTGACGATGTGGGATTCTTGGGACTGAAGGCCAACCAACCCCGCCGGGGCGTTTTTGGACCCTAAAATCGTGTTATCCCCGGCCTTATCCACCGTGATATATTCTTGCGCGTATGATCCATGGTCATCGCCATCGTCATACACATAATCATCTGTCGAAAAAAGGTTAGCCACGCTGGATCATCCTTTGTTCCACAATTGCCCACACATCTTCCGTCACTTTATCCACAGGTTGGGTCGCATCAACCACAACACAGCGGCCCGGATGGGCAGCCGCGATCGCCAAATACCCGGCCCGTACGCGTTCATGAAATTCCAACCCGATCCGTTCAAACCGGTCTTCGGTCTTAAGTCGCGCATCCTGTTCTTGGGCCATACGTCGCGTTGAGCGAGCCAGTCCAACATCCGCCGGCAGGTCGAGCATAAAGGTAAGGTTGGGTTCAAACCCACCCAATGACGCACGGTTAATCAGCTCGATTGTCTCCAACTTATGCCCCCGACCGTACGATTGGTACGCGCGGGTCGAGTCGGCATATCGGTCGGACAGAACGATTGACCCCGCCGCCAAAGCAGGTTGAATCATTTTTTCTGTCATTTGTACGCGTGCGGCAAAGTAAAGGAGCATCTCAACCGTTGGGGTCCAATCCCCCCCGTCACGTTGGACCAGCAAGTTTCTGACTTTTTCAGATTCAGGGGTCCCCCCAGGGTCACGTACAGTTACAATTTGGCGCGATGGTCCAAACGTACGCTCTAATCGTTCACGCAGACGGGCGACCTGGGTCCCTTTTCCGGCCCCCTCACCCCCTTCGAACGATATGAAAAATCCAGGTGTATGTGTCATTTTACATCCTTATTTCAACTGGATCCCCGCCTTCCCCCTTCGCCCGTTGGGCTTCGGCGGACAGGTCGCGGGGATGACATCGGAAATCACAACCCGCGTCCGGTAATCGTGTACATCGCCTTGGCAAACGTACGGGCGAACAATCCCATTTCAGGGACATCTGCCCCCGCCACCATGGGCAACGCAATCGGCGGTTCGCCTGGATTCATCTGTACGTTCAACGTTCCAATCGGGTCACCCTTTTTAATCGGGGCAACCAAGGGTTCTTTATATTCAGCGGTGATTTTGGCCGCTGAGCCACCCAAGCGCGGCACGGTTACGGCAAATGTACGTTCCAAAACCACGGGAACCGTCGGCGCAGCGCCCAAGACAACCTTGGCATCCGTCACAGGCCGATGATCGGCATAGGGCGATAAATTCATAAAGCTGCCGAGGCCCCAGGATAACACCTTGAACGCTTCATCCGCGCGCGCCTGCATTGATTTGGTTCCGTTGAATACGAAAATAACGCGACGACCATCGCGCACCCCCGACCCAATCAATCCATACCCAGCAATATCCGTATGCCCGGTTTTGACCCCATCGGCTCCAATATTACGGTAAAGCAAGGGATTGCGGTTCCCCTGTTTAATGCCGTGGTATGTAAATTCCGTTTCACTGTAATATTTATAATATTCCGGAAAATTCGTGATCAACGCCTTGGCGAGAATGGTTAAATCCTGGGCCGTTGAATAATGGTTGGGATCGGGCCAGCCTGATGCGTTCATGAAATGGGAATTTTTCATACCCAACTCGGCGGCCTTTTGGTTCATACGGTCGGCAAACGCTTCCTCGGATCCCGCCAACCCTTCGGCCAGCGCAATCGTCGCGTCATTCCCCGATTGAATAATCACCCCGCGGATCAGGTCTTCGACCTTAATTTGTTCTCCCAAAGGAATGAACATTTTTGACCCCTGCATGCGCCAGGCCTTTTCAGATACCGGGAACGTATCGTCCAGTTTTAACCGACCCGATTTCAGCGCATCGAACACCAAATACATGGTCATGACTTTAGACATCGACGAGGTGGGCATTTGTTCTGTCCCGTTTTTGTCCATTAAAACCGCGCCTGTGTCATAATCAATGGCGTACATTTGCTTGGCCGCAACCTCATCTGGGGTTAGGGCATTTGCCGTAACGGGGGCCAGGGTTAAAGTGAGCAGAGAGGCAGAAAGGAGAAAACGGGGCATGAATTGAGGGCCTTTTGAATAAGAGTGTCATCCCCGCGAAAGCGGGGATCCAGTAAAAATAACCCTAGATTCCCGTATCGTTTGGAATGACAAATTTGACTGATGTAAAATGTACAACAATCCACGCGGGGGGGAAATAGGGGTTCGCTGGATTTTTTCACTTTGTATCTGTTTTTGTTTTCATAAAAATTGACTATACTGATAAAATTTTATATGATGCGCAACATGACGGCATTATTAACATTAAATGGTATCCCACCCCAAGTCGTTGGGGGATTAAACACGTTAGAACAAATTCGTTTAAGAACTTATGTTACTAAAAATGAAGAAAATTGGTATTATTTCTATCAATACAATAACAGACCCTTCCCTGGATCCATACGGCCATTTACTGATATTGTTTCAAGAATTCTTGATCGGTTTATAAGTTGGGGCGCACAGGTTGAAAAAGAATTGTATCACACGGGCATTGCTTTTTTCCCAATAGAAAAAGGCGAAACAACATTTAAGCCTGATTTCAATCTTCACCAAGATAAGAAAGATGCACAAAGCATTTTACATGAAAAAAATACACTTGTTCTGCGTTTTTTATGTGCCTCAAGCGTTCCACCACATTGTGTTGATTTAACATCTTCTTCCGATATGGATGATATTTTGAATCGTCACCGCATCAAGCAAGGGGGGAGAGTTTTTGATAGGAGCCTTTTTGAGGTTACAAAAGAACAAGGAGGGAGCATTTTGGTCCCGAAAGATTGGGATATTATTGTATTTGATGGGATCACACCTCATTTACCTCAACCTGCAATAAAACAAAATCAACGCATTTTGATGAATGCTTGGTATGAAATAAAACTGCCCGAAAATTGGCATGATCGGGTTCGTAACGGTAATGTTCCAATATGGGTACCTAAAGGCACTCCACAACCATAGGACTAAACCTGGATCCCCGCCTTCGCTGGGATGACACTGTTCTTAGCTGTATGAGATTCCTCCACAAACCAACACCACCCGGGGCGTTTTTTGGGGATACGCACCCGGGCGGTGAAGCTTAAAAAAAAATTCATATTTTTAATGTGGTTTAGGTCGCAGAGGTTATATGTTGGGGGCGACCCTAGGATGAATTTTGATCCACCCTGATCCGCGCTTCGGGGAAACCTCCGTTTATTACGCGGGACAGAAGTTGATCTGCTTCATCCACCGATTGCACCGGGCCCACCTGAACCCGGAAATAATGTTGTCCCCCGACTTGAATCTGTTTCACACCCACGGGGCCAATGGCGGATAAAGTCGCCCGCGCTTTTTCGGCATTTTGCGGGTTACTGAACGATCCAACCTGGACATAAATTGATGTGGGCGCGACCGGAAACTGTTTGACAACCGGGTCGGGATAGAACCGCCCGCCGCTCGCCACATGGCCCGGCACGCCAGATGGTGAATACACCGTTTGGGTGGGTGACGCCGCAGGCATTGCGGACGGTGAAGGGGAAACCATTGAATCTGTGTCAATAATGGGCTGCATCCCCACTGGGCGCGACGGCGAAACAGGGGCGGATAACGCCGCCATTTGAACGTCACGCGGCTCGGCCGCTGTTCCGGATGCCTGAATAAAGCCGGATGATGGTTCCATCGCCGATACGGCCGAGGCGGTCGTGGTTGGCAATTGTTTCCCGCCATCCAAGCCGTTCAAGGCCAGTTCATACCCCTTGGTGCTTTGACCTTTACGGGCCATATCGGCCAGAATTTTGCTTTCTTCGGCCAACACTTGAACCCGGACACGGGCCGTGCCGGCCCCCTTCATTTTCAATAAATCAGCCGCGCGTTCCGATACATCAATAATACGTCCGCGGGCAAAGGGACCACGGTCATTCACGCGCACCACGACCGATCGCCCATTTTCAAGGTTCGTGACCCGAACCAGTGCAGGCAGTTGCAACGTCCGATGCGCGGCGGTCATTTCCAGCTGATTATATTTCTCGCCGTTCGCCGTTTTTCCACCATGAAAGCCGGGGCCGTACCATGACGCAATCCCGGTTTCGTCGTAACTATATGATTCTTCGGGGAAATAGGTGCGACCCGCGACGTTATAGGGCTTACCCACTTTGAACTGCCCCTGGGATGTCGACGGGCTGTTCACGTCTTTCCATTTGGCCAACATAAAGTTGGTGGTTGTACAGGCCGACAGGGAGAGTAGCGCACACGTCAATATAATCGACCGGAATAAAGACATTATGCTAAATCCCCGCCGCGATATAATCGGCCAGCAATCCGACCGATGTTGCGAAATAAGTTGATTTATTCCAATGCATGATCGACCGATAATTGTCATAAGCGAGGTAGGCGACCCGACCTGAGTCCTGAGGACGGACAATGGATGCCATGATATCGGATTTTGGCAACGGATCACCATTGGGCAATGTTATTCCCAATGCCGCCCACGCATTTACAGAATTCTTATGGGCAAGGCCGATTTTAGATGTATCAAACGCAGATGGCAACTTAACTGCCCTGCCCCACCGCTCCGATGATTTCCACCCAACCGTTTTTAAATAATTGGCGGTCGAGGCGAAGACATCGCGTTTTGTCCCCCAGATATCCTTTCGGTTATCCCCGTTACCGTCCACCGCAAATTTTAAAAAGCTTGTTGGCATAAATTGGTTTTGGCCCATGGCCCCGGCCCACGATCCAATCATATCGTCTGCCGATATATGTCCGGCCTGAATAATTTTTAACGCGGCAATGAGTTCGCGTTCAAAGAACGCGTGACGGCGACCTTCGTAGGCCAAGGTGGCGAGTGAGTCAACCACCCGGAACCCACCCGTATTTTTCCCATAATTTGTCTCAATTCCCCATAAGGCGACGATGATCGGGGCCGGAACGCCATATTGTGCCTCGATCTTCTTCAATATGTCATAATGTTCACGATACATCCGACGACCATCGTCAATCCGGCGTTGTGACACCACGCCACGTTTATATTCATTAAATGTACGCGTATGTTCGGGTTGCTTCCGATCCAATTCAATGGCGCGAGGCACAAATTTGGCATTATCCATTGCAGCACGAAATGTGCGTTCAGAAATTCCCTCATCTGCCGCACGATATGCAAAAGAGGCCACCCAATCCCGAAATCCATCGGGGGATGCCATCGCAAAGTTGCCCGCGGATGAAAACGCCAATATCAACGTCACAGCCGCCGCAATACATGGTTTCAGAATCGGTTTCACGGTTCGTTCCATTAATTGGGCAAAATTATACCTGATTCACACAACCGTGCAAAGGGGGGATTCAAGATCAAGCCTCATGCACGGCCCTGACCCCGTCCAATTGATAGATCGCATCGCGCAGTGTACTCGCGTAATTATACCCCTGAGGCAGATCGATCATCACGCGCGTGCCGGACCTTGTCGGCACCGACAATTGAATTTTCACAATGCCGCGGCCTTCGGTCGATAATAATTTTTGTAACGGCCCTACGGCGCGGTCATCATCCAGTTCCAATGTCACCGAACGCACTTTGTGAATCAAACTGTCATCGAGTGGTTTGATGTCCTGAACCGTTAATCGTATTTTTTCGTCTTGTACCTCGACATCCACGGCGATCAATACTGAATTTCCAGCAACCATGATATCGCGCGCACGTGACAATGTTTCTGAAAACACCGTGGCCTCGTACACGCCGGTTGAATCGGATAAGGTTAGGAACGCAAATTTCTTACCCGATTTCGACATTTTCTCTTGGCGCTTAATCACAACGCCAGCCAGATTCACGCGTGTAGATGGACGCGTGGTCAATAGTCCCGGAATATCCATATACGCCGAAATGCCCATGCGTTCTAACTGCGCGCTCCGTGTATCCAGTGGGTGCGCCGTTAAATAAAACCCGACCGATTCAAATTCATATTGTAATCGTTCGAACGTGTCCCATTTTGCCGTGGGCAGATTAATGTCTTTGTCCGTTTCATTGGCATCACCCAGACCACCGAATAAACTGGATTGACCACTGTCGCGTTCATCGCGATGGCGGTTGGCGAACGCGAGCATATTATCAGCCCCCGCGTACACAGATGCGCGGTTATCATACAGTGAATCAAATGCCCCTGCGCCTGCCATGACTTCGATTTGGCGACGATTAACCCATTTGGGATCAATGCGTTTTAAAAAATCGGCAATGGATGTGTAGGGGCCGTTTGCGTTACGTTCGGTGACAATTTGCTCAATGGCACCCTCGCCCACGCCTTTTAATGCGGCCAGGGCGTAGCGAATACACGTGTCATGTCGCCCCGGCGCATCCGTGTCATCCCGGCGCTGGCCGGGATCCAGTGAGGACTCTGACGAGGCCCCGGCCTTCGCCGGGTCGACAATCTTCTCTACCAAAAAATCATGCGTGGATACATTAATATCCGGGGGTAACACGGGGATCTTCATGCGCACCGCTGCCTGTTTAAACACAGCCAATTTATCGGTATTACCCTTATCCAATGTCATGGACGCCGCAATAAATTCAACCGGATAATGAGTTTTAAGCCAAGCCGTCTGATACGTGATCAAAGCATATGCCGCCGCGTGCGATTTGTTAAACCCGTAATCTGCAAATTTGGCAATTAAATCAAAAATCTCGTTAGCGTATTCGTCGGTCAGGTTTGATGTTTTGATGGCGCCGTCCACAAAGACACTGCGCTGCGCGTCCATTTCAGCCTTGATCTTTTTACCCATCGCACGACGTAATAAATCGGCACCGCCCAGGGTATAACCACATAACACCTGTGCCGCCTGCATCACCTGTTCTTGATATACCATAATGCCGTATGTTTCGCGTAAGACGGGTTCCAATTTATTGTGCAAATAATTCGGATCTTGTTTTCCATCTTTAATATTTGCGTAAACGGGAATGTTCTCCATGGGGCCAGGGCGATACATGGCCACGAGCGCAATAATGTCTTCAAATCGCGTCGGCTTAATTTTGCGCATGGCGTCGCGCATCCCCGCACTTTCAATTTGGAATAACCCCACCGTGTCTCCGCGATTTAAATATTCAAACGTTGCGGTGTCATCCAACGGGATTTTTAGAATATCGATATCTTGCCCACGCGTTTCATGGATATATTGCAATGCGCGCTTAATCACCGTCAGGGTTTTAAGGCCCAGAAAATCATATTTAACAAGGCCCGTTTGTTCGACATATTTCATGTTGAACTGTGTGGCAGGAATGGTGGATTTGGGATCACGGTACAAGGCCACTAGTTCCGGCAAGGGCCGATCGCCAATCACAACGCCCGCCGCGTGTGTGGAGGCGTGGCGATACAGCCCTTCAAGCTGGACCGCGATATCCACCAATTTTTGCGTGGTTTCATCGGCGGCAATCATCGCCCGCAAATCGGCATCTGCCGCAAGCGCGTCTTCTAAACTGATCGGATTCGTGGGGTTCTGCGGGATTTGTTTCGAAATCTTATCTACTTGGCCATAAGGGATCTGTAACACGCGGCCCACGTCACGTACCACCGCGCGGGCCTGAAGTTTTCCAAACGTAATAATTTGCGCAACACGATCATTGCCGTATTTTTGCTGAACATAGTTGATCACTTCGTCGCGGCGATCCTGACAAAAATCGACGTCAAAATCGGGCATCGACACACGTTCAGGATTTAAAAATCGTTCAAACAGTAGATTTAAAGGAATAGGATCAAGGTCGGTGATTTTCAGTGACCACGCGACCAGTGACCCGACCCCTGATCCCCGACCCGGCCCTACGGGAATATCATGAAGTTTCGCCCATTTAATAAAATCCGATACGATCAGGAAATATCCAGGAAATTTCATCTGAATAATAATTTTTAATTCGTATTCTAGGCGGTCGTGATATTGCGCATAAATATGCGCTCGGTCGTCTGGCGTATGCGTGTCGCGATACACATAATTTTCAAGCCGCCAGTTTAATCCGTCACGCGCCTGGGCGCATAACTCATCCTCTTCCGTGCGCCCGCCTTCCGTTGGGAACGGCGGCAATAAAGGCTTGATGGGTTTCAAAATATGTGAACAACGACGCGCGATGTGGGCCGTATTGGCAATAGCCTCGGGCAGGTCGGCGAAAATATCCGCCATATCTTCGCCTGATTTAAAATAATGATCAGGTGTTTCACGGCGGCGATCGGTTTCGGTGATATAACGCCCCTCGGCAATACACAGCAATGCATCATGCGCTTCGTGCATATCGGGATCCAGAAAGTACGCATTATTAGTTGCCACCAACGGAATATTGTGCGTATAGGCGATGTCAATCAACGCGTCTTCACATGACTGTTCATCGGGCAACCCGTGGCGTTGAATTTCAACATACAGACGGTCGCCAAAAATGCCGAACAAATCGCGCGTGATCTGATCGGCCCGGTCGCGTTGATGCGCGACAATCGCCCGGCCAATGGGCCCCCGCGCCCCACCCGTTAAACAAATGATGTGACCCGCATGGGCATTGAGTTCAGAAATCGTCGTGTGCGGCGGTAGATCAGACGCGTCACGCGTGTGCGCGATGCTGATGATTTTTGACAGGTTGATATATCCGGTTTCATTCTGGGCCAGTAAAACAATTTTACCCCAATCGACCAGGTTCATTTCAACGCCAATAATCGGTTGAACCCCGGCCTTGACACATTCCAACGCAAATTCCATCGCGCCGAAGACATTATTCGTGTCGGTTAACGCAACCGCCGGCATATCGTTTTTCACGCACGATTTGACCAGGTCTTTAACCTTGATCGCGCCTTCGGCCAATGAATAGGCCGAATGAGTGTGCAGATGAATAAAAGGGATGTCAGGCATACCCATTAATAGCTGATAACCCGCCCCTGTTTCAACTCGATAATGCGGTCCATTTGTTCGGCCAGATCTAGGTTGTGGGTGGCAATTAACGCTCCTGCCCCCGTTTTGCGCACCAGATCCAATAATATTTGGAATACGCCGCGCGATGTGTCGGGATCCAAATTCCCGGTCGGTTCATCGGCCAACAATAATCGCGGGCGATTGACAACGGCGCGCGCAATCGCGACACGTTGCTGCTCACCCCCCGATAGCCGCGCAGGTCGATTATGTAATCGATGCCCCAACCCAATCGTGGACAGCAATGCGGTACCGCGTTTTTCGGCGTCCTTTTGATCAACCCCCGTAATCATTTGCGGGATCACGACATTTTCAAGCGCCGAAAATTCCGGCAATAAATGATGAAATTGATACACGAATCCAACCTTGTCGCGGCGTAATGCCGTGCGCGCGCCATCATCCAATCGCGTGACATCGGCCCCGTCAATCATGACTTGGCCGTCCGTGGGCGTGTCCAACAACCCGGCAATTTGTAATAATGTTGATTTTCCGGCACCCGAGGGTCCGACCAAGGCCACAATCTCACCTCGTCCAATCATTAAGTTGATGTCCTTGAATATCGTCAGCGCACCATCATCCCCGCCGCCCGTTGCAAATGTCTTGCGTAAGTTTCGGATCATCAAAACCGTTTGTTTTTCGGGTACATTATTCATATCGGATCGCCTCAACCGGGTCCAACCGCGCCGCGCGCCGCGCCGGATACAACGTCGCCAATAACGAAATAATCAACGCCATCGCAATCACGGTAACCACGTCATCAATTTCAACACGCGACGGTAATTGTGACAGGAAATAAATTTCATCGGAAAATAAATTCGTTCCCGTCATGCTTTGTAAGACTTGGCGGATCCGTTCGATATTTAGGGCAAAAATAATACCCAAGGTCGCGCCGATAAACGTAC
>JACCDR011188743.1_pt1 | contig 11834 bp, 7 predicted proteins | sample 7446431 | NCBI WGS metagenome assembly JACCDR01 (sample SAMN15323443, study PRJNA562643) | freshwater metagenome | isolation source: river surface water | place: USA:Blue River Watershed | collected 2017-08-17
CAAATATTTGTAAATGTAAAACAAGGGACATTTTTCTTCTTTTCAGTATTGGTAGTACCATTATCCTCAAATGTAAATGTTGTAAAAAACTCAGCGTCTTTTTTAATGTATTTTGCAATATATTCAGGAAATTTTATGCGGCAAAATTCAGAATTTGTAGTTTTACACCAAAATGTATTATCTAACTTATAATCAACAAAAATAACAGAAACCTTTGTTTCTAAGTATCTCAGCGAATTATCAAAAGATAATGAATCACTAATAGATTGCCACTTTCGTTCAATAGATACTATCCTTTTCTCTTGCTCTTTAATTTCCGCTTCTAATTGCTTCTTATCTACAACTTGAGGCTTTTTTAAGTCCTCTATTTCATTTTCAATTGCTTCTTTTTTAGTTTTTAGTCCATTCAGTTGACTTTTAAAAAAGCTGGTATTGTTAAGAACAATTTGATGAATTTTAAAAAGCATAAAGCATAAATATCTGTTTTCGTAATTGTCAAAATTCTCCTCAAAAGTTTTTGATGGTAATACTACATTAGCCCCTAAAATAGCTAATTTTCGGAAAGTAGCAGGAATTGGTTTAACTTTCTCAAATGAAACATTACTTACTGAGGCAACCAATTCTCGTTTAGGATTCTTTACAATTTTGTTGAAATATTTAATAAAGTTCTCAATCAATTGATTTTCTAAAAAACGAAAAACTTTATCGCCTAACCTCAAATCAGCAGTTTTAGTAATCACTTTTGAGCTATTAGAAGTTAGTAAATGCCAGAGTTCACCTTCAAAATCATTTTTTAAGGCTTCAAAATCAAATCCTTCAATATTAGGACTAACATCAATTTTAATGATATGATGGATATTCTTTAAGTCTTCTGATATTCCTATCACAATTTCTCCAACTGTATTTACACTTGGACAATAATGATACTTTTTCCCTGAAGCACCACTTTCCCATTTTTCTTTAATTATCCAAAAATCATCTCCAATATAAAAAAGATGATTTTTTAGTTGCCATTTATTATTTTGGTATAGAAATGGTTTAAACTTTGATTTTATCGCAATTTGATAAAATTCCTTTCCAATTTTATTGTAAATCGTCGTATCATAATAATATGTAGCTTCTTGAATTTGTGATGGTTCAAGAGGTTTAATTGAAGGGGTGATTTTTCTAATTTTATTTTCACTTTCCCATTCAACACTTATCAAGTATAAATCAAATTCTTGCGGCATAATTTAGGCGAAAAAATTTACTTGATTTCCATTTGATTCAGCATTTTTTATCATATCCCGTAGATATTCATCAGAAAAATACCCTACATCATACACCCCCAAATTACTATCAAAAATAAAATTAATAGTTTCATTAATGTATGTTATCAATTTCTTCAACAATTCCATTTTTTCCAATCCATTTTTTAATGTTCCACTTCCATCAAAAAGAAACCTTGGTAGAATTTTCTGATTTATTATTGTATTGATAGCAATTACTTCAATCAAGTAATTATGAATTCTCTCACCCTCTTCATAATCTTCCATACTTAAACCTTCTTCCCACGAAAAAGAAAAAGCGGGTGATAACTTATTAAATATTAAAGCATAATTTAAAGATTGTCTCATAGACCGAACACCAAAGTCTATTGATAAGGGCAATAAAAACTCTTTATTGAGTTGTTTTAACTTACCTGCCAGACTTTCATTACTACTTAAAGATGGCATCTCAACTCTCTCTCCTAAATATTTAGGCTTTAAATAAACAGGCTTTAATTCTAACTCATAACTTGAATTTCGCATTCTGCTATTTACTTCATCTTCAATAAGTAAAGGATTTTCAAACTTTACAATATGCACACGGTCAAGTATTTTTGGAGAAAAATAATGAGTTGTTTCATCCACATTAATAGCTCCGATAAATCTAATGTTGTTAGGAATTTTAAGTGTTGACGGAAATTTTAATATATCTAATAATCTCCTTTTCATCTTTGAATGTAATTGTAACACATTGTCTTGTTCTGCGTTTCCAAGTAATTCAAAAAAGCGATTACGAACACTATCTGTTTCTAAAAACTCCTGCCATGATGAAACTACATTTTCACCTGTTGCACTTTCAAGAAGAGATATAAATGTTTTAAACTCCGAAACAAACAACTCTTCTTCATGTTTTGCATAAAGTTCTATTTCAGGCTGTTGACTTCTTTCTTCCATTTTAGAAAGGAAATCTGCAAAATAGTATTCCACTCTTGCTAAATTCATTTCATCCAAACAAATAAGATAAATTTGGTTAGGATTCTGTATAGCTTCGGCAATTGCCTCAGTAAAAGGGGTAGGTAAAAATGATGATTGAATAGGGTTAAAATAACCTAACAAGTCATCAGAACTCGTCCAATTCGGTTTTACAGGTATTATCTTGGCAACACCTCCTAATGCTTCTGCAAATGACTTCACTATTTGTGTTTTCCCAGAACCAGATAATCCACTCAAAATAATTAAATCGTTCGTCATTAATAGGCTCAGAAAATTTCTAATTTGAAATACAGTGTAAATCAAGCCTTTTTTATGATAAAGAAAATTCTGAATATGAGTAACTAATTGAGGAAAGTCTGAGGCTAAGTCTTTTTCAAAATCAAGATAATTCTCTCCCATTTCAAAAAATTCAGATGATAGTATTTGTACATATTTATCTGAATCTTCAACAGATAAAAAATCAAGATTCTTACATAAATCTATTTTATCACGTAGGTAATTAAGGGTAATTTCCATTTCTTTCTTTTTATTAGTAGATTCTATAATTGCTGATTCAATTTGAGAAATAGTCGTATTTAAACTTATAATATTTGTTTCTTTTTGATTAATTTCTTTTTCTTTATCAACAATAACCTTATTATGTTTATCAATTAATTGTGTTAACTCATTCTCTTTTTCATTACTTAGCTTCAAGAAATTTTCTTCAATTTGTCTGACTCTCAAGTTATAGTTCTCTTCTGTATTGGCAAGCTTTTGTTCTAAATCTATAATTGTTTTATTTTTGGACTTTACATCAAGTACCTTACGTGTTAATTCTGGGTCTTCTTTAACACTTTTAACTTTTGCAACTAAAAGAAATGGGTTTTGGCGTTTTATTCTTTCTTCTTTATTAGAAATATTGACATGAAAACTATACCTCTTGTTATTTTCTAATTCATTTGTAGCAACAAAAATCTTTTCAATAGCTGTATCAAGTAACGGAAATGTTAGCTGAAGACACTCTTCGCTAAAAATTTCCAAAAAAAAACCAAACCCTCTTCCATGGAAATCTTTTTGGTATTCTCCAGAAAGTATCATGCTATTTATGCCATTGTAGCTTTTTATTACGTCTAACAACTCTTTATTATTCATTTCATAAAAAGCTTGTAGTTGTTCTTCGCTCATAATTGAAAATTTATTTCATATTTTAAATTTGATTTAAAAACTATATTACATAATTTACAATTAAATTTTTATTTCTAAATCTTAAACCCTTGCTGTTCCAAGCGACCACAAAAAATGATTTTTGCACAAAAGTCAAACAATAGATAGTTTTAAATTGTATTTTTTAATTTGCTAACAATCAATAAGTTAAAAATATTTTGTAGTGGGTTTAAAAACTTGGAACGCTCAATAAAAGCAGCCTCTAACTACTCAAAAAATTAAATCTTAATCTAACAATTCTTCAAAACAATCAAAAACATTTTTTTAACTAATCACAAAAAACTTATTATACGGTAAGTTCTTTTGGTATAATATAATTTAGCTTCTGTAACTTGTTTTGTAGGAATGAAAAATCCTAAACCGATTGAAAAATCTTACTATCCGATTAAGAAATATTGAGCATCCTAATTTACGCCTTCGTTGGCGTTTTATTCAACAAAACTGGTGTAAACAACTCGCTAAATATAAAGCAAAAACTAAAATGTTATGTTGGTGCGTTGCTTATGCAAATTTTGACAAAGTTTTAAATTTTTCCACAACCTACCATTTTCCCACAAAATCCCCAAACTCCAAATTAACAATTTCCTAGAAAACTTAGTAAACGGTATGTTGCTTTATTTTTACCTATCATTTCTTATAAACAAAGTGATATTTATTTTATGCAAGTGATTGATTATCAATTGTTACTTGTTGTTTCTTTACTATAAATGGCTGTTTCTTTTGTGTAGATAATTGTTTTTATTTTGTAATGGCTTATTTCTTTGTTATAGACTATCATTTCTTTATTGTAACTGATAAGTTCGCTTGTGCAAATGACTGTTTCTTAGCTGTAATTACTCGTTTTGTATTTATAAATATCTATTTGCTTGTTGTAATTTGGATTTTCTTTGTTATCAATTATCGTTTATTAATTGTAAGTAGCTTTTTATCAAGTGTAAATACCATTTTCTTAACAGTAAACAGTCTTTTCTCAATTGTAAGTATCATTTTCTTGATTGAAAATAGTCGTTTCTTTATTGTAATTTCATAAAACAAAAATCCCCTTCACATTGCTGTAAAGGGGATTTTTATGATGCTGCTTTCGCTGGAGTTTTCTCTAACAAAACGAGCGTAAGTAACTTGCCAAATATGAATTGAGAATGGAAATATTATGTTGGTGCGTTGCTTACACGTTAATCTCACCAACCATATCTTCTGGTTTCACCCAAGCATCAAATTCCTCCGCTGTTAAGTAACCTAAAGCAATAGCTGTTTCTTTTAAAGTTGAGCCATTTTTATGAGCGGTTTGAGCAATTTCCGCTGCTTTGTAATAACCAATTTTAGTGTTCAAAGCAGTTACCAACATCAAAGAGTTATTTACGTGTTTCTTGATGTTTTCGTGCAATGGTTGAATACCTTCGGCACATTTATCGTTGAAAGCTACGCAAACATCACCAATCAAACGAGCTGAGTGCAAGAAATTATAAATCATTACGGGTTTAAATACGTTCAACTCAAAATGACCCATCGCTCCGCCAATGTTAATAGCCACATCGTTGCCCATTACCTGTGCCGCTACCATTGTCATGGCTTCGCATTGGGTAGGGTTTACTTTTCCTGGCATAATAGACGAACCCGGCTCGTTATCTGGAATATATATTTCGCCAATACCCGAACGTGGCCCCGACGATAACATACGGATGTCGTTACCTATTTTCATCAAACTAGCTGCTACCGTTTTCAAAGCACCATGTGCTTCTACGATAGCATCGTGTGCCGCTAATGCTTCAAATTTATTTTCTGCTGTGATAAAAGGCAAGCCTGTCAAATCAGCAATATGTTTTGCTACGTTTTCAGCATAACCTTTGGGTGTATTAATGCCTGTTCCTACGGCTGTACCACCTAAAGCCAATTCGGCAAGGTGTGCCAAGGTATTGTTAATGGCACGCAAACCGTGGTCAAGTTGCGATACGTAACCCGAAAACTCTTGTCCTAACGTCAAAGGCGTAGCATCCATAAAGTGAGTACGACCAATCTTTACGACATTCTTAAATTCTTTGGCTTTTGCGTCTAAGGTATTACGTAATTTGGTAATGCCTGGAATTGTTACTTCCAATAAAATTTTATAGGCTGCAATGTGCATTGCCGTCGGGAACGTATCGTTAGAAGACTGCGATTTGTTTACATCATCGTTTGGATGCACAAATTTTTGTTCGTCCAACAGCGAGCCACCATTGATTACGTGAGCACGATAGGCAACAACTTCGTTTACATTCATGTTCGATTGTGTACCCGAACCCGTTTGCCATACTACTAATGGGAATTGGTCGTTCAATTTGCCTTCCAAAATCTCATCACATACTTGTGCGATAAGGTTTTTCTTCTCTTCCGACAATACACCTGCATCAAAATTAGTTAAAGCGGCTGCTTTTTTCAAATAAGCAAAAGCTTGGATAATTTCTTTAGGCATTTTATTAATGTCTTGAGCAATTGGGAAGTTCATGATTGAACGTTGTGTTTGTGCACCCCAATACACATTGGCAGGTACTTGCACCTTGCCCATGGTGTCTTTTTCTATTCTGTATTCCATTGTCAAAAATTGAGAATTGATTTGGTTTGGCTAATCTTTATGATTAATTGTAAAATCCCAACAAAGGTAAGGCACAAACCAATGGCATGGGAATGATTTTTATTTTTTTGTGGTAAAAAGTAATAGGCGTTTATTGAAAAACAAAAGGGTTTTACGCTTTGTCAATGACCTTACGCTTTTTTTCTAAAGTTGCTAGGCGTATCGCCTGTGTATTTTCTGAATTGTTTGCAGAAATGGCTTTCGTCGGTAAAGCCAAATTCGTCGGCAATTTGGGTTAAGGTATGTTGGCTGTAAAGCAAACGGGCTTCAATAAGCTTGATGCGGTGTTTGGTAATGTATTGTTTCAAGGACTCGCCCGTATTTCTTTTAAAAAAGATACTGATATAAGCTGGCGAATAATGAAAAACGCTTGCCAAATGCTCAATACTCAGGTGATTGGGCTGGTAAATATGTTGCTTGATGTACTGTAAAATGGTTTCGACCGAAGTATCTTGCGGTTGTGTCTTGCTGGTGTTTTGTCGGAATAAATTTCTTGCCAAAATCATCATCATGCTTCGCATCAAATGATCTCTTATCATTTCAAAATAGGGCAACGTTTGGTTTTCGTATTCGTTTTCGAGTACGGCAAGCAAATGATGTAGCTTTTGTTTTTCTTGTTTGTCTGCCACAATTGAGCCTCGGCTTTGCGAAGAAGTATAAAGCAGGGCATCTATGGTTTGTTGCCAAGCATGGCCTTTTTCTCCGAGTTGTTTTTTATGAAAAGATTCATTAAAACGAATAAAACAAAATTCCGTTAGGTCTTTTATATCAAACGTATGAAAATCTTCTGGCCCTAACAAAAATACATCGCCTTGGGTATATTGATACACATTGCCGTTGATGTTATGCACGCCGTTTCCTTTCAAAATAAAAATAATCTCAAAGTAGGTGTGTTTATGTACAGCGTGTTTCCACGTTTGAGCTTCAAAATGGTAAATGTTGAAGGGCGTATGCAGGATGTATCGTTTCATAACAGTAATAATTATATACCAAGATATGATGCTTTTTTACAATTTTCAAATGCTTGTATTGCATTAGCTTTGCAGTATCATATTTTCCTAAACTCATATTGTTGTTATGAAGCACATTTATTTGATATTTAGTGTTTTATTGTCTTTTTTCTTCTGTTCTTCTATGCAAAAAAAAGAAGAATGGACTGTTCTTTTAGATAAAAACCTTAGTCAGTGGGATACCTATTTAAGTTATCGTCATCAAGTTGGATATAATGGAAAAATACCAACCGATGCCTCGGGCGTAGCAATCAAACCAATAGGTTACAACCAAGATAGCACCCATGTTTTTAGTGTATTGTCGCAACCCGACGGACTTGTACTCAAGGTAAGTGGAGAAATTTACGGTTGTATTTTTACAAAAAAAACGTACAAAAACTATCATCTCAAATTACAAGTAAAATGGGGGCAACAAAAATATAATCCTCGCAAAGACAAACTCCGAGATTCGGGTATTTTGTATCATTCCAATGGTGAAGCTGGTGTTGAATACTGGCGTTCGTGGATGCTCTCGCAGGAATTTCAAATTATGGAAGGGCATAACGGTGATTTTTGGTGTCAGGCAAATTCGGCGATAGATATACGGGCTTTTCCTTCGGAAGGAATCATGAATTGTACTGCTGATACCAAACAACCTTTCAGAACTTTTAAATCGGGAGGTGATTATTATTGCAAACGCAGTGCTAACTTTGAAAGTCCTTCGGGCGAATGGACAACCCTCGAACTCATTTGTTTTGAAGGCAAAAGTATTCATATTGTGAATGGACACGTAGCGATGGTATTGCAGAATTCACGTTATATTACGCCAGAAGGCAAAGAAATCCCGATGACAAGCGGCAAAATACAACTGCAAAGTGAAGCCGCCGAAGTGTATTTTAAAGATATAAAAATCAAGCCATTAACTATTTTACCCCAAGTTTATAAACATTTGTTTTAACAAATTAACAACATGAAAAAAATGAAAAGACGCTCGTTTTTAACGCAAGCAGCCGTAGCCACAACCGCTACTACAGCCGTGGCATTGCCCACCACAGCCAAGAAGAAAGTTTTTATTCATCATGTGTATTTTTGGTTGAAAAATCCTTCTAATGAAGCCGATAAAGCCAAGTTGATAGAAGGACTCACGGCCCTTGCTAAAGTACCAACCATTCGTTTTCATCATATTGGCACACCTGCCAGCACCAATCGCAGCGTAATTGAACGAGGCTACAGCGTATCGTGGATGTTGTTTTTTGATAATTTAGAAGAAGAAGAAATTTACCAAAAACATCCCATTCATTTGAAGTTTGTAGAAGCGTATTCGCACCTTTGGGAAAAGGTAATTGTGTATGATTCCGAACAAATAGGATGATTCCCCCGTAGAGACGTGGCACTGCCACGTCTTTGCATTATTATATCCCCGCCACGTCTTTGCATTACCCCAATTCTCGCCACGTCTTTGCGTTATTATATTCCCCTCAAAAATCCCCAATCCATTACATATTTAAGGTTTTCTCAAATCCTGTAAAAGTTTGCTAGAAAACAAAAACTCATTCAATTCTGCAACATCCGAATGCAAAATGCTATGCTTGTTGCCTTCCCAAAGTTTGTAGCCTTTATACAAAAACATAATACTTTCGCCGATACCCATTACCGAACTCATATCGTGGGTAATGACAACCGTTGTAATATTAAACTCTTCGGTAATTTCTTTGATTAAATCGTCAATTTTAACCGACGTGAGCGGGTCAAGACCAGAGTTGGGTTCATCGCAAAACAAGTATTTGGGATTCATCACAATCGCCCGTGCAATGCCAACTCGCTTTTTCATACCCCCCGAAATCTCAGAAGGCATTCGTTTGCCCGCATTTTCTAACCCAACTCTTTGAAGACAAAATTCTGCTCGTTCAATTTTTTCTTTTTCCGACATATCCGTCAGCATATCGAGCGGAAATCTCACATTTTGCAAGACCGTTTTCGAGTCAAACAAGGCTCCCCCTTGAAACAGTACGCCCATTTCTCGCCGAATTTCCTTTCTTACCTCATCACTAGCATGATGAAAATCTCGCCCATTGTACAGCACTTGTCCTTCTTCGGGTTTTACAATGCCAATCATACATTTGAGCAATACACTTTTCCCCGTGCCACTGCCCCCAATAATCAGCGAAGTACTTCCGGGCGTAAATTGCCCATTGATGCCAGCCAGAATGACTCTGCCATCGAAAGATTTATGGATGTTTTTTATTTCAATCATAATAGTCAAAATTAGTAGAGAAAGCTCGTTAGGCAATAGCCAAACACATTTTTTTATCAAACGTTTATGCTGATAAAGGCTTGTGTTGGTCGTCAGCAAGAGAATTTTTTGGCGATTGAACGGCTTTTTGGTAATTTTAAACAACCAATGAAGCCATAAGCGAAACTTTTTTCTGAAATCGTTTAAGACATTTATACAAACGAATCTGACATCAGATTTTTCCCTACTATGAAAAAACTCTTTTTGCTCGACGCAATGGCGTTGATTTACAGGGCACATTTTGCCTTTCAAAAAACACCTCGCATTTCGTCGAAAGGCTTGAATACCAGTGCTGTATTTGGCTTTGCCAATACCTTGCTCGAAATTCTTGCCAAAGAAAAACCTACGCATTTGGGCGTAGCTTTCGATACACCAAAACCTACCTTTCGTCATATTCAATTTGAAGCCTACAAAGCCCAACGCCAAGAACAACCCGAAGATATTACGGTGGCTATTCCTTATGTAAAACGCCTCGTAGAAGCCATGAATATTCCTTTGCTTATCATGGATGGCTACGAAGCCGACGACGTGATTGGAACAATTGCCAAGCAAGCCGTAAAAGCCAATAGCGAAATGGAGGTGTATATGATGACCCCCGACAAAGATTATGGTCAATTGGTTGAAGAACGCATCAAAATGTACAAGCCAGCTTTTATGGGCAAAGGCGTTGAGATTTTAGGACCAAAAGAAGTTTGCGAAAAATGGGGTATCAAAGATGTCATGCAGGTAATAGATATGTTGGGCTTGATGGGCGATGCTGTAGATAACATTCCGGGGATTCCGGGCATCGGAGAGAAAACCGCCCAAAAGTTGATTGCTGAATATGAATCTGTCGAAAACCTGATTGCTAATGCCGATAAACTCAAAGGCAAGCAAAAAGAAAACATCGTCAATTTTGCTCAACAAGGACTTTTATCGAAAGAATTGGCAACCATTCTCTGCGAAGTGCCTATTAGCTATGATGAAGAAGCCCTCAAAATTACGGAGGTAAATCGGGAATTGCTTTCTCCATTATTAGACGAATTAGAATTTAGAACACTTCGGAGAAGACTGTTAGGAGAAGAAACTTCTCCCGAACCAGTCGATGCCAATGCTTCTGCTGCCAAGCCTGCCAGCAAACCTGCCACAGGCGGACAAATGGATTTGTTCGGATTTGCTACGCCTGCAAGTGATGCCGAAGTAGTGGCATCGACCAAACGAACGATTCATGATACGGTACATGAATACCATTTGATAGATAGCCCAGCGTTATACCAAAATTTGGTACATTTTTTACTTTTACAAGAAAGCATTTGCTTCGATACCGAAACAACCGATGTAGATGCCGTTGAGGCCGACTTGGTGGGCTTGGCTTTTGCTTACCGAAAAGGCGAAGCATTTTACATTCCTATCCCTGCCAACCGTACCGAAGCACAAGCGATACTTGAAGTATTTAGGCCTGTTTTTGAAAATGAAAACATCGAAAAAGTAGCCCAAAATATCAAATACGATTTGATGATTTTGCAACAATACGGCATAGAAGTAAAGGGGAAATTGTACGATACCATGTTGGCTCATTATTTGATTGAGCCAGAAAAACGACACAACATGGATATTTTGGCAGAAGATTTTCTCAACTATATTCCTGTTTCGATAGAAGAATTGATTGGCAAAAAAGGAGCAAAACAAGGCAATATGCGTGATGTTTCGGTAGAAAAAATCAAAGAATACGCCGCCGAAGATGCCGATATTACATTGCAACTCAAGCATAAGTTACACCCACTTTTGGCTGAAAATGCCAGTACCGTAAGCTTATTTGAAAAAGTTGAAATGCCTTTGACACAAGTGCTTACGGCTGTAGAACTAGAGGGCGTTCGGATTGACACCGACTTTTTGGCCGATATGTCGAAAACCCTCGAAAACGATATGCGTGAGGTACAAGACCAAGTTTTTGCCTTGGCAGGAGTTGAGTTTAACATTGGTTCGCCCAAACAATTAGGGGAAATTTTATTCGACAAACTCAAACTCGACCCCAAAGCCAAAAAGACCAAAACGGGGCAATACATGACGGGCGAAGAAGTGCTTTCAAAGCTAGAATCGGAGCATGAAATAGCGAGAAAAATATTGGATTTTAGAGAGTTACAAAAACTCAAGTCAACTTATGTAGATGCCTTACCGCAATTGATTTCACCTCGAACAGGACGCATCCATACGTCGTTCAACCAAGCCGTTGCCGTAACGGGGCGTTTGTCGAGTACCAATCCAAACCTCCAAAACATTCCGATTCGTACCCCACGTGGACGAGAAATTCGGAAAGCTTTTATTCCCAAAAATGAGGAATACACCATTCTTTCAGCCGATTACTCGCAAATTGAATTGCGTATTATGGCAGCATTTGCCAAAGACGAGTCGATGATAGAAGCCTTCAACCAAGGCAGAGATATTCACGCTACTACTGCCGCCAAGGTATTTAATGTAAGCCTCGACGAAGTTACTTCTGAGATGCGTAGAAAGGCAAAAAC
>JACCDR010357687.1_pt1 | contig 11829 bp, 10 predicted proteins | sample 7446431 | NCBI WGS metagenome assembly JACCDR01 (sample SAMN15323443, study PRJNA562643) | freshwater metagenome | isolation source: river surface water | place: USA:Blue River Watershed | collected 2017-08-17
GAAATGGCGTGAAATCGAAGCCGTGAAGGAAAAACAGCGCTTACGCAAAGAGCTGGAGGATATCGACTGGAGTCTGGATGACACCATGCTTGATCAGCTAATGTAAACATTCGGTTTACATCGGAACGAAAATATCGGTAGCATTCCAGTTTTGTGGTGTGCTCCTGACCATCAGCAGCATATCATCCTATCGAACCAAGCCGCATTGCGATGCAGGCGGCTTGGTTTTTTACCATTTTTCACTTGGCTATTATTCACTCTGCTATTTTGCCTGATTCTATACATGCTCTGTTTTAAGTTTATCGAACGATGTGACGAGCTGGATTTACGTGAAAACCAAAGCTTGCGCCTGTCTAGCGCCAAGGTGTTCAAAAATCCAAGGTGTTCATGATCAGAATCATAACGACGCTGTTACAACAAATCCCATTGGATAGGTGTTTTTCCCTGTGCCACTAAAAATGCATTGGCCGCGTTAAAATGGCCACAACCTAAGAATCCTCGATGCGCCGATAATGGCGAAGGATGTGGCGCTGTTAACACCTGATGGCGACTGACATCAATCAGCTGTTGTTTTTTAATGGCATGCGAACCCCAAAGTAAAAACACCACTGGCGAGGCATGCTGGCTAATCGCCCGTATCACTTGGTCCGTAAACTGCTCCCAGCCTAAATGCCGATGTGAATTTGCTTCATTGGCTCGCACACTCAGGGCGGTATTCAGCAATAGGACCCCCTGCTGCGCCCAACTCGTTAAATCACCATGGGCTGGAATGCGAAAGTTGGGATTTTCCATCGACAGTTCTTTATAGATGTTACGCAACGAGGGCGGAATGGCGACGCCAGGCCGCACCGAAAAACTCAGTCCATGCGCCTGATTTGGGCCGTGGTAGGGATCTTGACCTAAAATCACCACTTTTAGATCAGCAAAAGCGGTATAACGAAAGGCGTTAAATAGATCAGCTTCTGGTGGATACACCACATGCCCTTGCGCACGCTCCTGTGCCAACTGCTGCATAATATGCTGAAAATACGGCTGCTGTTTCTCAGGACCTATCACCTGTTGCCACGTTTGCTGCACCCCTCGCTCCTTTTACTCATGATATCGCTGATGCACAGTGATGATCTCACGGCCATCTAGCATAGGGTTTATAGTTTGAACCACGTTGCCTGTACAAGTGTCTCTGTACAAGTGTTTCTATACAATTGCGGTGTAGAATACATCTGCACATTACGTACGGTTGCACATTGCGATGGTAAAACCGTGCAGTTTAGTCGAAAGCGACGCGCGAGCAAAGCGTTACCCCGCGCGAACCTTGTTATTTCGGCAACGCCAACAGATAGCGTTTCAAACTGGCAACATCTGCCGCCATATCCACGGCCAAACTGCGCTCCGAGGCGACGGCCGCCAATGCCGACGGTAATGCCAACGGAGTCCCTAAAATGTTTTCTACCGCATCTTTAAATTTGGCCGGATGCGCCGTACCCAAGAAAACACCAAACTCACCAGGCTGCAGGCTGCGTTTTAACGCTTTGTAGGCCACTGCTGCATGCGGCTCACTGAGATAACCCAGTTGTTGCAATTGCCGCATGGCCAGTTGTGTATCTTCTTCGTCAACCGCTTGCGCCTCAAGCGCATCCCGCGCAATCATGCCTTGCTCAAGTAGCGCCATCACGCGCGGCCAGTTGTTCGGCGCACTCACATCCATCGCATTGGATAAGGTCGCGACTGTCGGTTCAACCTGCCATTGCCCGCTATGCCAGAAGCGCGGTACCGTATCATTGCTGTTGGTGGCGGCGATAAAACGCTTGATTGGCAATCCCATGGCTTTAGCAATGAGGCCTGCCGTTAAGTTGCCAAAATTACCACTTGGCACCGATACCACCAGCTCTGCACGCTGCGATGCACTTAACTGTGCCACCGCTTCAAAGTAGTAACACACCTGTGCCAATAACCGACTGATATTAATTGAATTTGCCGAGTTAATATGCAGCTCATCCACTAAGGCGCCATCGGAAAACACCGCCTTGACCAAGGCTTGGCAGGCATCAAAATCGCCATCCACCGCAAGGGTGTAGATATTATCGCCCAAGGTGGTAAATAGTTTTTCCTGCAATGGGCTGATCTTGCCTTTGGGGAATAAAATGACCACCTTGACCCCTGGCTGCCGATAAAATGCATGCGCTACAGCGGCTCCGGTATCACCAGACGTCGCGGTCACAATGGTCGTGGGTTGCCCACCTGCGCGCCGCTGCGCCGCCAACAACGCTTGAGCCATAAAGCGTCCACCAAAATCTTTAAAGGCCAAGGTTGGGCCGTGAAACAGCTCAAGACAGGCGATATCCGCGGTGACCATGGCAAGCGGCGCCGGAAAGGCAAATGCAGCGGTAACCATATCGCTAACTTCTTGCGAACTTAGCTCATCACCAATCAGCGTCTGTAAAATGGCGCAGCTACGCTCAACAAATGGCATGGCCAATAATGTGTCGATCGGCAGCGACGGCCAGACACGTGGAAAAAACAACCCCTGATCGTGCCCAAGCCCAATACGGACGGCCTCAAGAAAAGTCACTTGCTGACTGGGCACCTTAATATTTTGTAACAACATCATCGAATCCTTATGAAAAACCATTACTAAACTGTTCAAAAATCCTGCGCGCTGGCCATGATGCAACAGCTCGACACTCACATGACGTGCGGACTTGCGGTTGGCCTTGTGTTTGGTGCTGTCGATCCCCTTGATTAGATCGCAGGTTCAATGGCTGGCGCGGTCAACTGCACCGCCCCCTGCGCCGCCAACTGGCAAATATGCGTCATGCCATCGCTATTTTTTTCATAATGCGTCCGTAAATATGCTGCCACAGCGGTGGCAATGGTCATATTTGGACAAATAGCAAAAATTGTGGGGCCGGCACCTGATATCCCCACATGCCCTGCGCCCAGTGCCAACAGGGCTTGCCGTAATGTCGGCAGCTGCGGCATCAGCGCGACACGGCTAGGTTCGGCGATATGATCTTGCATCGCCGCCAAGGCATCGATAGCATCTTGGCAATACAAAGCGCTGACAAAACGTGCCAATAAACCACTGGCATGGATTGCATCTGGCAGTGGCAAAACCTTGGGTAAGACCGCGCGAGCCGCTTTGGTAGATAACGTAGTGCCAGGGTAGCTAAGTACCACATACCAGCTATCAAACCATGGTAAACGCCGGCAAATCGCCGCATGGCCGGGTAACATCAGCTGTAAACCGCCCAGCAATGAGGGCGCCACATTGTCATAATGCACGGATCCACTAACGCCACCTTCGCAGCGCGCCGCCAGCTCTAGCAGTTCCAACACCGTGAGCGGTTGCCCACAATAATCATTGAGCGCATACAGTGTGACCACGATCGAACAGGCGCTGGAGCCCAGTCCACTCCCTACCGGTAAGTGTTTAACCAACGTCATCTCCAGCGGTGGTAATGCCACACGCTCGGCAAATGCATAAAAACAGGTCAAGACTAAATTATGCTGAGGTTCAGGCGGTAATTGATGGGCATAGCGTCCGCTGACATGCAAAGTGACGACTGGCGCTTCACCGTGAATAATCAACTCATCACCGAGCATGCTGCCATCGACCGGGCAAAACGCGGCACCTAAATTATCAAAGCCGACCGATAAATTCCCACTCGATGCGGGGGCAAAATAACGCACCATCTCACACCTCCTGCTGCCAGCTTAATGTCCGCATCACATCACCAAAGATCCCTGCGGCGGTGACGGCAGCGCCCGCGCCATACCCACGTAGCACCAGCGGGATCGGTTGGTAATATTGGGTATGGATCGCCAGTGCATTCTCGCCGTGCTGCACCAATGCCAGCGGATGCTGTGGCGGTAATGCTTTGATGGCCACCGAACAGCGCCCTTGCGCAATGGATGCCACATACCGAAGCACCTGACCTTGCGCTTTTGCTGCGGCAACTTTATCGTCAAAATAGCCATCAAGCTCTGGCAGCGCCTGCATAAAATCAGCCAAAGCCATCTGTGCGGCAAAACCATGTGGCAATACCGGCTCTACGTCAATATCGTTTAAATCCAATGGCATGCCAGCCTCTCGCGCCAATATAAGTACTTTACGCGCCACATCCATCCCAGAGAGGTCATCGCGCGGATCGGGTTCGGTAAAGCCCAATTGGCGCGCCTGTGTCACCGCAGCACTGAAAGGTACGCCGCGGTCCAATTCGCCAAATAAATACGACAAGCTACCCGATAAAATACCTTCAAACGCTAACAAGGCATCACCGGCATTCAACAACCCCTGCAAGGTATCGATCACCGGTAAACCGGCGCCCACCGTGGTTTCATACAAATAACGTCGCCGATGCCGCTGCGCGACATGGCGCAGTTGCTGATAATACTGAGCGCTGCCTGTATTGGCTTTTTTATTCGGGGTGACCACGTGAAAGCCCGCCGCCATAAAATCAGCGTATTGCGCGGCCACAGTCTCACTGCTGGTACAATCAATCAACACCGGATTGGTTAAATGCTGCGCTTGCACAAATGCGGTTAATTCAGCCACCGAACATTGGCTTGGCGCCTGCGCTAACACCGCTTGCCAATCGGCCAAATCAATACCTTCCTGACAAAGCCGGATCCCTTGCGTATTGGCGATACCGTACACCGTCAATTTGACGTGGCGCTGCTGTAAAAATGCCTGCTGACGCTGAAATTGCGCCAACAACTCTCTTCCCACCACGCCAACGCCAAGTAAAAACACATCAATACTTGGCACATGACTGAAAAAGTTTTCATGACACACTTTGACTGCGTTCTGGCAGCTATGTTGCTCTACCACGGCTGATATCGAACGCTCGCTGGAATCTTGCGCGATCGCCACCACATTCACCCGCGCCTGCGCCAGCGAGGCAAAAAACTTCGCCGCAACCCCTCGATATTGCCGCATGCCATCGCCGACTAAACTAACAATCGCCATCTGGGTTTGCACCGCGATAGGCCGCAGTAAACCGCCCTGCAGCTCCAAGGCAAATTCTTGCTGTAGCGCGTGTTGCGCTTTTTCCAGTTCATGTTGACTGATACAAAAACTAATACTGAACTCCGACGACGATTGCGTGATCAAATTCACCGACACCTGCGAACGCGCCATCGCGGCAAATATCCGCGCTGCCATACCGACCACACCTTTAAGACCTGGCCCTGATAACGTCAGTAGCGCCAAATGTTCAAGACTAGAAATTCCTTTAACATCAGGCGTATCTGCATTCTGCGCCGACAGGTCACTGCCGGTATGATGGCCGATAAAGGTACCTGCCGCGCTCGGATTTAACGTATTTTTGATAAAACATGGGATCTGAAACCTTGCCAACGGACCTATCGTTTTAGGATGTAATACTTTGGCACCAAAATAAGATAACTCCATGGCTTCATCATAAGATAACGCACTGATAAGCCTCGCATTTTTCACTTGGCGTGGATCGGCACTGTACACACCATCCACATCGGTCCAAATTTCGCAGCGCTGCGCCCGTACTGCAGCGGCAAGGACCGCAGCGGAATAATCTGAGCCATTGCGCCCGAGTAAACACATAGGTGCGCTGTTGTGTTTAGCAATAAAACCGGCCATCACATAGATATCTGCCACCTGAGTGGACAGCGCGGTCGACATCGCATCGGATGTGCGTGGAATATCCGCCACTGCACTAAGCACATCGCCTTCGGCATACAAAAGTGTTGATGAATCAAGTGCCGTGACGCGAAGCGACGCGGAGGTCGTCGCAGATAATAATGCGACCATCAGCTGCACACTGAATTGCTCCCCCGCGCCAGCAATACGGGCCCGAACCACATCAGGACACTGGGCCAACAGGCGACACCCTTCCAGATCTTGTCCGAGTTGTTGCAGTTTCGCTTGTATCCATTGCTGCAGATGTTGGGCGGCTTGGACGGATAATTGTGGTTCAGCCTCAGCCAATAACCCTTGCAAGCGCTGTTGTAACGTTGAAAAGATAGTGTGATAACTCTGCCCCTGTGCCGCCAAGTCCGTGAGGCTTAGCAGCACGTTGGTCACACCTTGTGGCGCAGACAGTACCAGCAAAATCTTGGATTGCGCGGTGGATGTCTGCACCAAGCGCTGCCGACAAATATCCGCTACATGTTGAAAACGTTGGACCGACGCGAGTGATGAGCCGCCGAATTTAAGCACCTGCATTTGATTTCTCCTTGCCATAAATGCAAAAAGCCCGTGACGGGTGAGGTCACGGGCCTTTTTTGAACGCAATAAGCCGCCGACCTCTACCCTGTTGGGGTAGTGGTAATGGTGGTGGTGGTAATATTGCGGATATTTGTATAGTTCATGACCACACTATGCCGAGCTTTTGCGCCAGAAGTCAATGCAGAATGTAATTTATTTTCATAACGTTGGCCAACACAAACATCGCTGTCAAGGTAGACGGCTATGCGACGTATACTTGCATTCAAACAACGATGCGGAACCACAGCCGACAATGTGGTGGTCTGAAGGTTAAGGCGTTTTCGCCATAACACCTGATAAAGGCATGGCGATCACTTGATTGCGGCCATTGCGTTTAGCTTGATATAAGGCATGATCAGCATCTCGGATAAAAGCATCATGCCGCGTATGAACTTGCGGTTCAAATTGACAAGCCCCCATCGAAAGCGTGACACGAATCGACTGCTGATGAAACAACATACTGTAATTGGCAACGGCCGCACAAATACGCTGCGCAACCTCCATAGCGCCAGACAAGGGGGTATCGGGCAAAATAATGCCGAACTCTTCGCCGCCATAACGGCCAAACACATCCGAATCCCGCAGCAAGGTGCGGATAAAGGCCGCCAATTCAACCAAGACAAAATCGCCACCAAGGTGACCATAACGATCGTTCAAATCTTTGAATTTATCCAAATCAAACAGCAATAACGATAATGGGTGCTGATAACGCTGTGCTCGCAGTAATTCATGTTGCAGCTGCTCTTCCCAATAGCGGCGGTTATACACCTTGGTCAATCCGTCTTGCCGATTAGCGATTTCCAGTTGACGTAGGGTGTCGTTTAAATGTTGTTGATAGACGAACGCATCGGTTGCATCCTCAATTAAGATACAAATCAATGGTTTATCCATTAATTGCTGTTCAAGCAAAAACATAGTGCAGTTTTGAGCCATGTACGCAGAAGCACTGGTTACCGGGCGCAAATGCGGCAGTTTAAAAATGTATTGCCGCTGCTCGTAACTGGAAAAGGCTGGTGTTTTTAAATCGAGGACGCTCATTAATTTGCGTTTTAGCCAAGCCTCTGGCAAATCCGCGAATACCCGAAATAACGATTGGTGACGCACCGCCGCCAAGGACACATTGGCATGCCGCTCCATGAAGGCGTTCACGTAATGGATACGAAAATCACTATCAATCACCACCACACCACTGTTGAGTTGCGCCAACACTGGGCTAGATAACAACCGTAGCTCCATCAATAGTGATCCAACAACCGATCTAAAATGTGCTGTAAATGCACCACAGCTTCACCAGGGATCAACAGTACCATGTCGCAGTTAAAGGAATGATCAACCAACTGATAACTGATGTCGACTTTTAAGGCATGCGCCCATTGGCAAGAGGTATTACGTAACCCAATAATCACATCAGTTTGCCGTGATGACAGCACTCGAGGCGCATTGTAAGACAGGCTATTGGCAATCTGCTCGGCCAAACCATTCAAAAATGTCGTGGTTAAAATCGCACTGATATCGGTCAACATCTCCATTTCCGAGCTGTCGTCGACATCGTACCCCAACAAGGCCGCAATTTTATGTGCATTCTCCATCCGATACAGCACAATAGCTTCGCCGCGGACGCCTTCATTACCAAAAAAACCTTGGCTCACCAATGCCGATTCTTGATCTTGATAGCGCTTGGCAAACTCTTCGGGAATATCACTCGCCGCCACTAAAGCAATGGCTGGCACTTGTAAATACACGAAGGTATTGAGAAAACGTGCCAATTTATCACTGGCCAAGCCCATCGCGATATTAATAATTTCTTGCAACGCATCGCGCTGCTCTTCAGTAAATGTCAGCTCACTCATATCAAACCGTACCGCTTTAATACGGGTATAAGTTTATCGCTACTCACCGGTTTTTGAATAAAGGCTAACGCGCCCAATTCCATGACGCGTTTTTGCATTTCAGGTTGGATATCGGCAGATATGACAATAACAAAGCAATCGATGGCTTCGGCTCGGATCGCTTCTAACACACCAACGCCGTCTAACTCTGGCATGGTCAGATCCAAAAAAACCAAACCAATCTCTTGCTGGCGTAAAATTTGCAGCGCTTCGAGGCCATGACTTGCCGTTTGAAACTCCGCATCAAAATCATCGGGTAAACATTTACGCACCTGTTTGCGTGCAAGCAAGGAGTCATCACAAATCAAAACAGGCAGAGCCATCGAATACAACCTCAATAATTTCTAATAATTCTGCGGAGTTACGTGCAAAATATAACCACTTTATCAACTTAACGCAACACAATTCCGTGCGCATTATAGAGACACACATCGAATAATTCTCGGTAAAAATTCGCATTTTTACCAAAAATAGTTCACCGCCTCGAAGTATAAACTGCTAGGCTAAATGCTGCAGCATGTCCGGCAACTCATGATATTTATCGCTGATTTTTATTGTATTTTTTAACTCAATGGCGGCATTCTTGCCCGGCCTTATACTCGGATCGCCAGATGCAACAAAAAAGTCTATCGCGTAAACTGCTGACCAAAGTGCTCTCAGTGTATTTCATTCTGACCTTTGTCGTCACCATGGGGCAAATTGTCTCGGAATACTTCAACACCAAAAACCATATCAATGGCGAATTGGCCACTCTACAAAAAACCATTTCCGGCAGCTTAACCAGAGCAATTTGGGAATTAAACACGCCACAAGCGCAAATCATTGCCGATGGTTTACTCGCCATCCCCTCCATTGAAGGAATTATTGTCCGTGATGATAACGGAGCCATCATCACGCAATTGGGTCTTTATGTCGACATTAGCGAACTTTACGGTAATCAGCTGGTTAAGGATGGCGTGCGTTTAACCGAACAACAATCGGGACTGTTTGGCTATACCTTTCCGCTGGTATTTGAATTCTCTGACCGCGCCACCCAAGTTGGCGATGTGACGTTATTTTCCAGTCGCAGCATAGTGTTAGATCGGATCAAAATCAGTATCTATTTCTTACTTGGGAACGCGGTGATCAAAACGACCTTTTTGATCATTCTGTTTATGATGGCATTTCGGCAGCAACTCACCCAACCACTCGCCGAACTGACGCAACAAATCGAAGATCTTGAGCTTAATAATTTAGACGGCGCCAAGGTTGAAATTCTGCATGGTGATAGTAATGAACTGACCGTCATGGCGGATGCGTTTAACCGCTTAATTGACCGTGTCCAAGATTACAAACACCAGCTGGAAACCACCCAGCGTCAATTATTGGAATCCAATGAAAAACTTGACCAACACAATCTGATCCTCGAACAAGAAGTCGCACGTAAAACCTCAGGTTTAAGCCAAGCCATGATGGATTTACAACAACAAAAACAAGAACTTGAAGTAAAACAACAAACTCTACGCGAAGAAATTGAACGCCGACGTCATACGGAGGATGCTCTTCGTAACAAACAAGCCGAACTTGAACGCTTGATCACGGATTTACGCCAAGCGCAAGACCGCTTAGTACAGTCAGAAAAAATGGCCGCGCTCGGTGGCTTAGTGGCCGGTATTACGCACGAAGTCAACACGCCGGTTGGTATTGGCGTCACAGCGACCAGCTTTTTGTCGGAAAAACTCACACAGCTCTCGCATGCCTATGAAGAAAAAACCTTATCACCCAAAGCACTCGAGCATTTTATCGAGGAAGCCAAACAAGCGACTGAGCTACTGGATACCAATTTAATTCGCGCTTCCGAACTTATAGCCAGCTTTAAACAGATTGCCGTGGATCAAACGAGCGAAGCTATTCGCACCATTCAATTGGACGAGTACCTGAATGAAATTATCCGATCACTGCAGCCTCACTTTAAAAAAACCCGTCATCACATTGAGGTGAACTGTCCCGAACACTTATTACTAAGTTGTCCAGCCGGCGCGATTTCGCAGATATTTACTAACCTATTGATGAATTCCCTAATCCATGGGTTTGAGCATATGCAAGAAGGCCTGATCCGAATTACGGTGGTTGATGAGGGTGATATCATTGACATCAATTACAGCGATAACGGCAAAGGTCTGACCGCTGAACAACTGGATAAACTCTTCCATCCATTCTTTACCACCAAACGTGACCAAGGCGGCAGTGGCCTAGGGACACATATTACCTATAACCTGGTGCGACAAACGCTGGGCGGCAGTATCCAGGTACGAAGTGAATTGGGACAAGGCTTGGCCTATCACATCCGCTTCCCCAAACGATTACAGCGTTAAGCAACCCACGGACACCCAGTAACAGGCCTCATGCATCGTGCACCATGATTGTGACGGGTTCGTCATGGTGCAGCCCTCAGGCTAATCTTTGTTGTTCACTGTCATAGGTGCTGTGCTCCGAGCTTAAATTCCTTGTATACTGCCGTTTTGCATTCTGACAGGCATGGTTATGTGGTTTAAAAATATACGCGTCTATCAAGTGGCTGAACCGCTTCAGCTGGAACCAACAGCGCTGGAAACTGCACTGAGCGCTTTTAAGTTTTCACCTTGTACTGGTCAAGAGGCCGTACGTAGCGGTTTCACAACGCCGCTGCATCCGCTGGTTGGGCAATATCACTATCAACTGGATCAGTTGTGGTTCTTCGCCATCAAACGGCAAGAAAAAGTACTACCCGCCGCCGTGATCCAAGAAGAGCTCCAACCCAAAATCGATGCACTCGAGCAAGAGCGTGGGAAACCGTTAGGACGTAAAGAAAAACAAGCACTAAAAGAAGAGCTGGTGCAAACCTTGTTACCACGCGCATTCAGTCGCTCCAGCGTGACACAAGCCTTCTACGATGCTAAACGGCAACGCCTCATCGTCAACACCAGCTCAGCGAGTAAAGCGGAAGAAGTGCTGTCGTTTTTACGTAAAGCCCTCGGCTCACTGCCAGCATTGCCATGGCTGGACCAAAATCGTTTTAGCCAAGCCTTACAATATTGGCTCAGTGGCGAGCAACTTCCCGCCGGTATGCTACTTGGCGGTGAAGCCGAATTAAAAGCGCCAGATGATGAAGGCGCCAAAGTGAAGTTTAGTAATCATCTACTGACCGCAGACGAAGTTCAAAGCCATTTAGAAGATAAGCTGGTGACGCGTTTAGAACTGGCAAATGGCGAGCGGAGTACCTTTATCGTTGCCGATGATACCGGTATCAAAAAAATTCGCTATGAGGAGCTTCTTACAGGGCAAAATGATGAATTAGGCTGGGATGAGGTGCTACCACGCCTTGAAGCCGATTTGTTAGTGATGCATGCTGAATTGGATGAGATCATCGACAAGTTGGAACAGGCCGTCGCCGGCGAATAAACTAAGCAAGTGTGATTACCAAGGGATACTGACGGTATAAGTACCAAGCGATTTTGACGTAATCACACTATGCTGACGGCTTTGTCTCATAATGATTTTTGGTTTAGCTGCTGCTTGGTTTTTATATTGTTCTTTATTTTCGCGGCTGCACCGCGTAGCAAAGCTTTCGCCTTTGGCGAGATACTTTCTTTTATGAATGGCGTAGCCATTCACCCTTCGGGCCGGCTGCGCCGTTCAATCGGGCAAGCCCGATTGTGCTTCGCCAAAAGAAAGACA
>JACCDR010889516.1_pt1 | contig 11829 bp, 7 predicted proteins | sample 7446431 | NCBI WGS metagenome assembly JACCDR01 (sample SAMN15323443, study PRJNA562643) | freshwater metagenome | isolation source: river surface water | place: USA:Blue River Watershed | collected 2017-08-17
ATAGGCTTTGGCAAACCAGCTATGCATATCTGGAATATCGGCCAGCCGGTAACCAAGTTGCTGGACAAAAGCGCGGTTGACATGCAGATGCTGGCGGTTCACTTCCATGCCACTATCAGGTGCATACACCGGGCTTGAAACCAGGGTCGGGATCGGCATCAGATCTAGTGAATGAAAAAAGTACCGTGCAAACGCCGGGTCCTGAAAAAACTGATTCTCGCCCATCAGCAAACTCCCGGCTCACACACTGCAGTAGACCTGTGGTTGAGCCTAGTTCAGCTGCTGCGGTTATACCAGTTTGAACCATGCCTGACAGTGCAGGCTCCACCATCGCGGCATACTCGTATATTTCTGCCGCATCATCAGCTAAAACCTGAATCCCTTGCCAGACAAGGCTTTGCTAAGAGATCCGCGATGTGACACAGCTTGCGCTGTCAGCTGCAAGCACACACCAGCTCGGCTACAATGCCGCCGTTTGAGCAGAGGGATACGAGCATGAGCCAGATCACGAGCGAGTTAACACAACAGTCCGCCAGCACTAAACTGCAACAGTTTATCGAACAAACACGCTTTCAATACACCATTCTGACCCTGATCATTATCAATGCGGTGTTGCTGGGCATGGAAACCTCAGCCAGCCTGATGGCGCAATATGGCGATGTGATCTTAAGTCTGGATAAAGCCCTGCTCAGTATCTTTGTGCTGGAATTGTTGCTGCGGATCTACGCCTACCGGCTGGCGTTTTTCCGCGATCCCTGGAGCTTGTTTGACTTTGCGGTCGTCGCTATCGCGTTATTGCCGGCCACCGGCCAATTCTCTGTACTGCGCGCCCTGCGGGTGTTACGGGTGTTGCGGATCCTGACGATTGTGCCATCGATGCGGCGGGTGGTGTCGGCCCTGCTCGGCTCGCTACCGGGGCTTGGCTCTATTGCGATGGTGCTGCTGCTGATTTATTACGTCTTTGCCGTGATCGCCACCAAGCTGTTTGGCGCCGCGTTCCCCGAATGGTTTGGCTCACTTGGCGCTTCGTTTTATACGCTATTTCAGGTGATGACACTGGAAAGCTGGTCGATGGGCATCTCGCGGCCGGTGATGGAGCAGTTCCCGTACGCCTGGCTGTTTTTTGTGACGTTTATTCTGATCGCCACCTTTACCATGCTGAACCTGTTTATCGCCATTATCGTCAATACGATGCAGACTTTTACCGAACAGGAACAAGCGCGGGAACATGCCGATACGCGGGCTACTGAACAAGCAGCAGCACAAGCCGAGCAACAACAGCTCCATGCTGAACTGGCACAAATCAGAGCACAGCTGGCTGAAGTCACCCGTTTGCTGCAACAAAAGCAATAAGTCGGCTGGCAAGCCTGACGTTTGGCGCCGTATTCAGCCGGCTGCTGCCAGCAGCTGTTGCGGCCCAAACGCAAAGGACGCTTTGACAATCAGGCCATCCACCACCTGATAGACACATAACAGTTCAACCGTGCCTTTGCCTTGCGGGAAATTGCGGGTCACAGCTTCCAAATCAATCACAAAATCACCAATCAGCGTGCGCTGCAGCAAACGCGCATGTAAATCCGGTTCAGCAAAGCGCTGGCGAAAGCGCTCCGCAATCGCGGCATGGCCTTTGGCCAACAACTCGCCGTGCAGGATGTATTGTTCAGCGTCCGGCGCATAAGTGGCCAGCAAAGCGGGTAAATCTTTGGCGTTGTAGGCAGCCAGCTGGGCTTGCACCACGGCTTCAGGGGTTTTGTGCATCATGGTCCCTTAGTGACAGAGCTGGTGATTGAGCCGGTGATTAACCGGCACACGGCTTAAAGCCTTGACGGTAAAGCGGTCTCAGCCAAACAACAAGCAGGCTCGCCGGTAACTGTCTGTTAACCAAAACGACCAGACTAGCGGCCCGTTTACTGCGGTGGTTGCTGCAGCACGGCAGTCAGCGGCAGATGATCAGACCAACGGCCGCTATGCGGCGGCTGGCCCTGGTTTGGCTGGGGCCGGGGTACCGGCATTAACTGCGCCTGTAGCACCTGCACTTGTGTGGTGGGCACCAACATAAAATCCAGCCGCACGCCGCTGGCGGCGGTGTCGCCCCAACCATAAAAGCTATACGCCGGGCCATCAATGGGCGGCTTCAACTGCAACACGTCCTGCTGCTGCGGTAAGGCGCTGGCCAGTGTCTGCAGCAAACCATCCCCGCTGGCCGGATTAAAGTCGCCCATCAACACGGCAGGTGCAGCAGCGGGTTGCGTTTGCCACTGCTGCAGATAACGGCTGATCAGCAACACAGCTTCACGCCGGGCCAAACTACCGTGATGATCCAAATGCACATTCAGCACCCGCCAGCGCTGGCCATTTTGCTTATCCTGCAGCAGGACCCAGCTGCAAATGCGGGGTAAAGCTGCATCCCAACCGGGCTGACCAGGCTGATTCTGCGGGTTTAACCAAAAGGTACCGCTGTCGAGTAAATTAAAACGGCTCTGGCGGAAGAAAATCGGGCTGAATTCACCGGTTTCGCGGCTATCGGCCAGCCCTTGATTGCGGCCAACGCCAACCCGCTGATAACCAACCAGCGCACTTTCCAACCGCACCAGCTGGTGCCACAACACTTCTTGTAAGCCCAGCACATCAGGCTGTTGTTGCTGCAGCACACCAATGACGCCGTGTGCCCGGTACGGCCAGCTATCGGCGCCATCGGCCGGGGTATCCAGCCGGATATTCCAGCTAAGCAGCCGGATAGTCTCTGCGTGGCCGGCGTTTGATGCAGGCTGCGCTGCTGCGACCGCCATAGTCGTGATGATCAGTTGCCATAACAGTGTGACCCCGGCCAGAAAACCCGGTCGCCCCTGCTGCCTGCCCGTCCGTTGCGCCCTTGCCATCGACACTCCCTGTTGTTGCGTGCTGCGCTGTTGTTACGTGCTGCGCTGTTGTTGCGATCTGCGCTACTGCAGCCACCGCTTTTGTAGTTCGGTTAGCGGGTATAAAACACCAACTCGCCGCCTTGTTGCAACTGCTGATGGCTGAAGGTGATACCAAGCGGCTGACCGTTAAAGGTCCAGCGCTGCACTGCCACCGCTTTATCACGCTGGCCGGCTAGCCCCGGCATCGGGCCATCAATACGGATATTGAGCTGCTTGCCATGCTCCAGCTGCAGGCGGATGTGGCGAAACTCCGGCACGCCACGCACATAGCCGCTATCAACCGGATTAACCGGATAAAAGCCCAGGCTGCTGAGCACATACCAGGCCGACAGCTGGCCTAAATCGTCATTGCCGGCTAAACCATCCGGCGCGGCGCGGTACATGCTATCGCGAATGTGCCGGATCCAGCGCTCACCATCGGCCGGTTGACCGGCTAACGCGAACAAATACGGCACATGATGCACCGGCTCGTTGCCATGCGCATACTGGCCAATCAGACCCGTGATATCCGGCGACACATTGCCATCCATGTGGGAACTCATGCTAAACATCTGGTTTAACCGCGCAACAAATGGTTTGGCACCGCCATACAGCGCTATCAGCTCGTCCACCTGATGCGGCACAAAAAAGCTGTATTGCCAGGCGTTGGCTTCTGTGTAATCGGTCACCCGGTGATCAACATACAGCGGGTTAAACGGGCTGACCCAGTCGCCTTTGGCGGTTTTGCCGCGCATAAAACCAGTGCTGGCATCAAATAAATGCCGGTAGGCGCTGGCACGCGCGGTAAATTCTGCCGCCACCGCCTTATCGCCGGCGGCTTGTGCCAGCCGTGCAATGGCGTGGTCGTCAAAAGCGTATTCCAGCGTTTTGGACACTGCTTCTACTTCCAAATCAGACGGCACGTAGCCGTAACGCGCCAACAAATCGATACCAAACCGGCGTTGCCGGGCCGAGGCCAGCGCCGCGTCCAGCAGCTGGCGCGCCGTTAAGCGAGTTAGCCCTTTAAAATAAGCATCTGCCAACACCGGCACCGCATGATAACCAATCATCACGTCGGTTTCGTTACTCATTAAATCCCAGCTCGGCAACACACTGTTGGCCTGATAAAAACGATACATCGACTGCATCATGTCATCGACCCGCCCCGGCTGCGTGATGGTTAACAGCGGATGTAAGCCACGAAAGGTATCCCATAACGAATACAAGGTGTAATGCGGCTGATGTACCGTGACAGGCCGTGTGGCAGGCTGCGTGCTGTGGCCGGTTGCCGCGCTGATTACAGATGTGGTTGCAGGTGTGCTTGCAGCCGTCTGGCGGATACTGCCGTCAGCGGCAAAATAGCGGCCATCGACGTCGGAAAACAGCTGTGGCGCCAGATGGCTGTGATACAACGCGGTGTAAAACTTGGTCAGCCGCGCCGCATTGCTGGTACTGAGCAGATACAACGTATCGCTGCTGGCGCTTGGCAACTCAGCGTCCACCTGCACGGTGAACCGGCTTAACAGATCACGCCAGCGCTGTTGCGCCGCAGTTTTAACCGCAGCAAAGTCCAGCTGCGGAGCCTTCCCTTCAGCAGCTTCTGCGCCAGGCAGCTCCGCCGCCAGATTGGCTTGCGCACCCTCGATACTGACATAAGACAGCGCCACGGCAGCCTGCAGTTGCTGGCCGGCCAACGCGCCAAAATTCAGCACTGCCGCACTATGGCTGGCTTGTAACAAATGGCCCGGCACCGCTTTGCCGTCCTGATACAGCTGCAAGGTGAATGGCTTATCAAAGCGGGCAACAAAATGCAGCGGTTGCAACTTGGCCCAGCCAGTCGATACACGATAACCAACCAGGGTGTAGGGGTCGGTTTGACGCAAATAACCCACCACGGCTTTGTCAAAATTCTGCGCATAGCCCAAATCCAGCAGCACCTGCGCCGCTTTGGCTTGGCTGAATTGGTAGCGGTGTACACCCACCCGCTCGGTGGCGGTCAGCTCCGCGCGAATGCCGTCGTCAGGTAAGCCCAGCGCGTAATAACCAGCTTGCGCCACTTCATCGCTGTGACTGTAACGCCGGCTGATCTGTGCAAAAGCGCTGTTGCTACGTTTGGCGGCAACCGCTTGCTGATGCGGTGCCGCTGCGCCAGCGAGCTCAGCGGCATAATCGCCATGAAACGGCAGCACTAAAATATCCAGCAAATCACCAACGCCGGTGCCGGATAAATGGGTATGGCTAAAGCCAACAGTACGATCTGAGCTGTAATGATAGCCACCGGTCCAATCCCAGCCTTCGCTGATGTTATCCGGGCTTAACTGCACCATGCCAAAAGGCACTACAGCGCCCGGAAAGGCATGGCCATGGCCGCCGGTCGCAATCAACGGGTTGACATAGAGCAGCGGATCCAGCACCGGCCCACCAGCTTTTAACTGCGCAGCAGTTGGTAAAGTAGCGGTCAATACCACCTGCTGCGGGTTGGCGGCATCGACAGCGCAAACGACCTGTGCATTGAAGGTCAGCGCACTGAGCGCAAACACTTTGCATACACTGGTGCGCAAAGACCAGCCAAAACGCAGCCGTTGCCGCAGCCAGCTCACTGCAGTTTTATTGATATTCAGCATTTTATTAATCCTTTAGCGTGCGATACCAGAAGTGCCACAGCCACAGGCTGGTCAGCACAAATAACGCAGTGGCGGCCCATAAACCGGACCATTGCCGGATCACCAGACAAATCGGCCACACCACCAGACAAAGCTGCCAGGCCATGCCGACCACAATATTGCCGGCATCGCGCAGCGGGGTTTGATCCGGCACAAAGGCCGGATCAGCCGCTTGCACTTTGGCGGCGATCGGCCCCCAGCAACCCCAGGGCCGCACTTGTTGATAAAACTGACATAACACCGCATCCGGCTCTGGCGGCGTTAACAAAGTGCCGGCCACCGAGCCAACCAGCCCAGCCAGCAACAAATACGGGAAGGCGTGCAGCGGATGTAGCTCAGGTGCCAGCAGTGGTAGCGCCAGCGACGCCACTAAACCGGCCAGCATGCCGCAGGCATAACCCCAGGCGTTAAAACGCCACCAGTGCCATTTCAATAAGTTGGCAGCGGCATAACCACCAAACAAAGCGCCAAAAATCCACTGCATAATGTCGTTGATGGAATTCAGCACAAAACCAAGCGCCGTGCCCACCACCACCAGTACCACCGCCAGCAACCGGCTTAACTGCACGCATTCGCGCTCAGTCGCCTGCGGCTTTAAATATTTTTTATACACGTCATGCACCAGATAGACCGGCGCAGCGTTCAGTGACGCCGAGAAAGTCGACATAAACGCCGCCAGCAAACCAGCGATCAACAAACCTGCAAGGCCGGCCGGCACAAACTTAGCAATCGCCACCGGCAATAGCTGTTCAAAATCAAACTGGCTGCCGGCGGCTTTGATTTCCGGCCCCAAATACACCAGCGCCAGCACGGCAAAACCGGCCACCATCAGATAACGTGGCACAAACATCACCAGCGACACCACAGCGCTCATTTTGGCGGCATCGGTGGGAGATTTCGCTGCCAGAATGCGCTGCATATCGTAGTTTGGCACCGGGCCGGCCATGCTGAATAACACGCCTTTGCATAACATCAGCATCACCATCAGACCAAACAACTGCATGCCTTCGCGTTCAATCTGCGCATTGGCAGCCGGTAAAATCCCGGACCAGTCAAGATCCAGCTGCCAGCCAAACCATAAACTATCCCAACCGGCCGGCACCGCGGCCGCCAGCTGCGCCGGTGCCACTTGTTGCATCGCAATAACACCCACCGCCAGTGCCGCCATTGTCATCAGCACAAACTGCAGCAGCTCGGTCAGTACCACGCTGTGCATGCCGCCTTTCACCACATAGGCAGTGGTGATGGCAAAAATCAGCACGGCATAGCTTTCCGGCGATAAATCCCAGGGTAAAAAGATGGCGGCAAATTTACCGATGCCCTGAAAGCCATAAGCAACAAAACCGACAGCACTGACAATGGCAAACAGCACCACCACCGCCTGACACCAGTGCGCACCGCGCCCACTGCCAAAGCGGCTGCTGAGCCAATCCGCGCCGGTCAGCGCATTGGAGCTGCGTAGCCACAATACCAGGTACACCATCAAAAACACTTGATTGAAAATCGGCCAGACCCAAGGCAACCAGGCGCTTTTCAGACCATATAAAAAACAGACCGTCACCAGCCACATGGTACCGGCAATATCAAACATGCCGGAGGCGTTGGACACGCCAAGCAGCCACCACGGCATACTGCGACCACCTAAAAAGTACTGTTGTAAATTGCTACTGGCGCGGCGGGCCACCCAAAAACCAAGACCCAGCGTCAGCAGCAAATAGGTCAGGATCACGCCGATATCCAGCGCCGTCAGTTGCAGACTGACCGGATTCACCAGGCACCTCCGGCTGCCGGCGCGGGTGCACCAGCAGGTTGATGGTCAGCAGCCAGCTGTAAGCGTGGATAAACCCCGCTGGCGGCCAGCGATTGCCAGCGAATACCGGCGATCACCGCAGCGCGTTGACTATCCGTCAGCCCTTGCAGGGACAGCTGCACTTCCCGTGTTTCACCGGGCAATACATCAAAAAAGTTATCGGAAAAATTCAGCACCAACGCCTCCGGCGTTTCTACCCATAACCAAAGCTGGCGACACAATAACGGGCTTTGCAGCCTCAACACCAGCGTATCAGCGCCGTCTTGCCGCAATTGCAGCTGGAGCTGCTGCGCCGGATCGGTGCCATCGCCAGCCGCCAGCTGTTGCTGCAGCGGCGGACAGAAGTAAAACAGCTGCTCAGCCAATGGCGCAGCGCCTTGCAGCGGCAGTAAACGGGCCACGAGCACAGTACGGCCCGGTTCAATGCCATTGACCAGGCTGCGCCAGGCTTGTTGCCACACGGTGCTGACCCGGTTTGGCGACACTTGCAGGATGTGCTCAGACTGCTGCAATACCACGCCGCTAAAATCCAGCAAGCGCAATTCCAGCCGGGCCTGCAGCGCTTGCAAACTATCGGACACCAGCAACAGCTGCAATTGGTCGTCCTGCTGTTTAAACACCAGACTTTGCGGCCGATAACTGCGTGCCGCCTGATAATGCAGCGCTTTGTACTGGCCGTAATAATCAATGCCAGACCAGCTGGCTGCCGGCCAGGTGTCGTTCAGCTGCCAATACAAGGTGCCCATACAAAATGGCATGGCGGCGCGATGCGCTTCAAAGGCAATTTTTAAACCAAGCGCCTGCTGCACCTGGCTGACATAAGTCAGCTGACGGAAGTCAGCCGGCTCGGCATATTCGCCCTGCATGTACTGATAAATCAGTTTATTGCCGCGCGGATGCTTTTGGTGCATCACAAAAGCCGGATGTGTGAGCTGCTGCTGCTGCGCCGTTAGAAACTTGTCGATGCTGTGGCAGATTGGCAACGACTGAAAGCCGTATTCGGTCATAAAACGCGGCACCCGGCGGGCATACTCACTAAAAGGCGCCTCACCATGCCAGACGCCCCAATAATGCTGGTTGCTCAGATGATCGGTGTTATCTTCCCAAAAGCCCTGCGGGCTGGAGCGCAGATAAAAACAGGCCGGGTCCAGCTGCTGTACTGTTTGCGCCAGTAGCTCACCAAACAATTGCTGATAGTCGTGCTTGAGCTGTTGCCACTGATTGTCGCTGTAACCAAACTTAGCCGGCCAGTCCCACCAGGCAATGCCCATGTCGACTTCGTTATTGCCACACCACAGCGCCAGCGACGGATGCTGGCTGAGCCGTGCCACCTGATACTGCGCTTCTGCCGCCACGTTTTGCATAAAATCAGCACTCGCCGGGTACAAACTGCAGGCAAACATAAAGTCCTGCCAGACTAAAATGCCATGTTGATCCGCCAGCTGATAAAACGCCTCCGGCTGATAATAGCCACCACCCCACACCCGCAGCATATTCATATTGGCGGCTTTCACAGCGGCAAACTCGGCCGCCAACCGCTCGTTGCTGACCCGCGCCGGAAACGCATCGGACGGAATATAGTTGGCGCCTTTGGCAAAAAACGGCACGCCGTTGACTTTAAAATAAAAACTGATGCCGTCACTGTCGGCCTGATTCACCACTTCGATATGCCGCAGCCCGACCGCGTGCTGATGCTGCTGCAATAAGGTGTCGCCGGCCCACAGCTGCCATACAAAGGGATATAAAAACGGCTCGCCGAGGCCATTTGGCCACCACAGCTGCGGCGCGTTAAGCGTGATACTGCCTTGTAGCGCAACTGTTTGCTGACCTGTTTGCTCAAGTGCTGGCTGACCAGCTCGCTGACTTGCGGCCAGCGCCGTCTCAGGCTGAGCCGGGGCCGGGACCTCCCAGCATGCCAGCGGTTCTGTGCCTAACAGCGCACAACTGAGTCGCAGTTGTAACGGCTGGTGCGACGGCTGCTTTAACGGCAGTGCTGCAGACAGCAGGTCAAGCTGCAGCTGCCAATCCAGCTGCGCCGCCTCGGGTTTATCGCGCTGACTACCCAGCAACTGGCTCTGTACTTTGACATCGGCGATGCGGGCCAGTGGCACCAGCTCCAGCGCAATCGGCTGCCAAATGCCGCTGCTGACCAGGCGCGGGCCCCAGTCCCAGCCAAAATGACAAGGTGCTTTGCGGACAAACACCGATAACTTATCCTCGGCTGTATCATTCTCCGCCGGATACACCAAACCGCCAGCCTGCTGCAGCGGCCGCCCCTGGCGGATCGGCGATAAAAACAGCAGCTCCAGCTGGTGTTCGCCCTCTTGCAGCTGATCGGTTAAATCGAGTCGCAGCGGCACAAACATATTGCGGCGTTCGCCAATCAGCTGACCGTTTAACCGCAGCTGGCAAAAAGTGTCCAGGCCATCAGCCTGCAAAAACCAACGGCCGGCCGCCAGCTCTGCAGCGCTGAAACTCAGCGTGCGCTGATACAACCAGTCGGTGTGTTCAATATCCTGCAATAAGGCTTCGTTGCCGCCCAAAAACGGGTCGTCGATGAGGCCGGCCGCCAGCAAATCGGTAAAGTTGCAGCCCGGCACTGTCGCGTCAATAAAACCGGGTGCGCGCCACGGCAAGGTAGGCTCCGGTGGCGGCAGCTGGCGGCAGCGCCAGCCGCTGTGCAGCGGGAAGCGACGCACTGCCTGCGCAGCAGCCTCCGGCGACGATAGCGTGGTTTGGATCAAAGCCTGTGGCCAATGCGGGGAGACAGCGGAGACTGCGGAGACTGCGGTGTCAACGGGTTGCTCAGACGAAGCAGCAGATGCAAGACGGGGATCAATCAAGGGAATACCTCAGGCTACAGGACTATGACATTGCGACAGCACAGCTGACAACAAAGCCGGATCGACCCAGCCGTCCCGCAGGACCGCTGAGTACAGATGAAAAGAAAAACGACAGGGATGAGTTTGCCCCGATCTATGATGCGGCACAGCCGCCACTGTCGCGGCTGGCAACGGCACCGCCTGCAGTTGCTGGCGTAACCAGCGCAGGTTGGCGCTACTGACTTTACCGGCCACCACTAATTCACAGCCGCCCAGCTGTAATTGCTGTTGCAACCGCTGGATCCCGGCGACTGCGCCATCAGGGTTGACTGCAGCAGAGCCGACGCTGCTGCTGAGATCAGCACTCTGCCAGTGACAGCCACTGCTCAGTATCCGGGCCGGTGCCATTGGTCCGCTGGTTAATTGCGACCAGCTGCGCAGCGGATCGCTGCAGGCATCAATGGCACGGTGCAGACAAAACGTCAGGCCAGCACTTTGCGCCGCCGCGCTTAATTCCGCTAACGCTTGCCAGTGTGGTTGCAGTTGCCCGCTGGCATCGTGCTGCAACACGCCGGTTACCACCGCATCCGCACCAGCGGCAGCCAGTTGTGGCAGCAGTGTCAGTAATTGCTGGATTTCCGCCGGGCTGTAACAAAAATCACCGCCGCGTGGCCGCAGCATCGCCATCACGCCCGGCTGGGCGCCCCAATGGCTTCGGGCCAGCTCCACCGCAGCCAGCGCAGGTGTTAAGCCATCCTGCGCCATGTCGGCACACAACTCCAACCGGCTGACGCCAAGGCTGGCTGCCAGCTGCACATTGTGCTGCAGCCGGGCTGGGTCATCAGTCGCCAGGCATAGCTCCAGCGGGCATGCCGTGCTGCTGGTTGCGGTATAGGCGCTCATGGTTGTGCTTCCGGAGTGTTGGTGCCTGCGCCGGTAGCCGTTGCTGTGTTGATGGCCGCCGTGCTGTTGGCGCCTGTGCTGCTCAGCTGCAGCGCGCCTAACCGCAGGCTGACCGGGACAGCTGCACCGGCAGTTTTCGTGATACCGGCAGGATCAGTGACGCTGGCGGTATCTGTTACGCTGGCTACAATGGTTAGCCGTTGCAGCTGCTGGCCGGTAAGTGCCGATAAATCCAGCTGCGCCAGCTGCCAATCATCCGGCCGGCCGGCCGGTAGCGGCAGCAGCAGCTGTTGCTGGTCGGTCTTGACTGCAAGCGCAAAGCCTCCCGCTGCGGTTTGATAACGCACCGTCAGGCGGCTCGCGGTGGGCAGAGACAAAGCAAACTGATAAAGCGGCAGATTAGCATCGGCGGGTTTGGGCAATTGCAGCCATAAACTGCTGCCACCTTGCCAGGCGCGGTTAAAGTCATATTGCACTATGCTGCGCTGTTGCACGGCCGGCGCGGCCTCTAAAGCAAACTGCCAGGTCGGTAAGATGTCTTGTTGGCTGATATCAGTCCAGCCTTGACTAAACAGCTGGGCTGCCGTGGCGGCTGCACCGGCAAAAGGTGGCCGGCTCAGCTGGCCGTCGGTAAACCAGAAACGACCCTGACCAGTATTAAAATGCGTCTGAAACGGCAAGCTGGTCAGCACCGTTTTGGCTGGTAACACGCTGGCAATGCCGGGCCAGTG
>JACCDR011213724.1_pt1 | contig 11829 bp, 12 predicted proteins | sample 7446431 | NCBI WGS metagenome assembly JACCDR01 (sample SAMN15323443, study PRJNA562643) | freshwater metagenome | isolation source: river surface water | place: USA:Blue River Watershed | collected 2017-08-17
AGCGAGCCGCTCAGTCGGAAGGCGCCTGCGCCGATGCGCGCGAACGCTGCGCCCGGCGGCGCGGTACCGACAACGAACGACTCAGCCCACTGGCCGGTCGCACCGCTCTTGACGAAGTTTCCGACGGACTGGCTTACCTGGACGAGTGAGGCGTCCAGCCCGTCGATGCAAACAGCGCCGCCGGCCTGCCCGCTGGGTGAACCCCCCTGCTGGATTTCGCACGCAGCGGTGATGACTTGGCCCGGGCTGACCGGCACCTCGTTATCGTTGAAGATGTTCCGTACAGCGGCGTTGGTATCGTCATACTTTACCGACCAGCTGCCGTCAAAGAACGTGCCTGCGCCAAACTGGCCGATCGTGAAACCTGCCTGCGGCGTCCACCCGGTATTGCCCGATTCGAAACTGCCGTTTGTAGGCAGGCTCTGCACCACGGGCGGCGCAGTCAGCGGCCGCACGAGCGAGCCGGGTTGGTAGAGTTTTCCGGGCTGCCAAGCTGAAGTTGCCATCAGAACGGTCCGTAACGGTCAATGACGCCGGAGGTCGGCTGATCCGCACCCGGCGGCTCAGTGGTAGTCGAGGAGCCTTGCAGGACGCCCTCGGTGTCCTCCACGATCTGAGCGCCTTCGGTGGTCGGGAAGGTTGGCTCGACATCGCCGGACGCCGGGTTGGCGCCGATGGTGTCCACCACTTCGTAGAAAAAGTCGTTGTAAACGGTTGGCTCGATGCGGTCGCCCACGGTGCGCGGCACGCGCGGTGCCCACGACGGGTATGCGCTACCGGCGCGCGTGGCACGGAAAGCGATGCCTTCGGGGTCCGTCGGTTCCACGATGTCGCCGGCTTTATAGATCGTGTTCGCCGTCCATGTGCCGCTGATCTGCAGCCAGTAATGGAACACTTGTCCGTCGTCAAACTCCGCGGCAACATACAGGAAGCCAAGGAACGGGGCGGCGAAGTGAATCTCGGCCAGTTCGTGGACCAGCTCGGGCGTATTGTCCGGGTGTGCGAGGATGTTCAGGGTGTAGCCGTCCGGCACTTCGACCAGCTCGTGGCAGAAGGTGTGCCGCGTGCCGTCGAACGCCACGAGGCCACGTGTGCTGGTCGGAAGCTGCGCGCGGCGGAACGTACCGGGGCGGACAACCACGGTGTTGTCCTCGGTCACGTACGCATTCAGGAGGTCGTAGAGGTCATCCGCACGGGTGCCAGCACGCGTACGCGTGCGGTTGATGCCGCCCCGGACTGCTGTCAGTGGAACGTCACGCATCATTCACCGCGCGGCAAGAAAATAGGCGTCGGGGTTGCAGCGAGCTGCTCGGTACCGGGCACGTAACGCGCGGTGCCGTGCGAGCCGTGCACCAGCTGCTTGAGATAGTCGGCCGCCTCCTGCTTCACGTCTGCCGCGTCTGGCTGGCCGTAGTGGGCCTTGGCAACGCCCAACGCCCACAAGAACAGCAGTTCACTATCGATGGTGGCTTGGTCGTCATCGTCGGCGAAAGCTTCAAGCCCGAAGTGGGCCTTGATTCGCAGCTTGTACGGGCGATCCGGCGCCGGGAACACCTCAATGCACTGCCGAATCTCGTAATGGGTCGGCACGCCGGGGCGGTTCGCCGAGGTATAGAACTCCGGCGGAATGCCCTCGATCAGTGGCAGCCAGGTATCGTTCGGTCCGGTAATGTCGGAAATGCCGACCCATGACACGCGGTAGGCGTCCATCCGCTTGGTGCAAACGTCTTCGTTCGCGTTCAGGTCGTAGAACCGCACCGCGTTGTCGGAATCCATCGTCCAGCTAAAGAAGCGTTCGGTGCGCAGCGCCGTGTACTTGCGGTACAGATAGCGTTGCGCGCTGACCAGGAAATCGTCGAGCAGGTCCGCCATCCCCGGCGGCGGGGTGTCGGCCTGCGCTGAATAGCCGAGGCGCACCAGTAACCGGCGTCGCAGCTGTGCCAGCGTCTCGTTGGGGTTCTCGTCTTCGCACTCGCAGTTGAACTGCAGCTCAGGCTCGCCGGCCATCAGGAGGGCGAAGGCGGCAAGGCGACCCGTGCCGGCGCCGTACTGCCAGCTGATGGTTTCGGCTTCGGTGAAATCGCGCACGCCGCCTGCGAACCGGCTGTTGGCTCCGCCCCCGAGTATAGTTTCCCATTCGGTGGGGTCTTCGGCGATCTGCGGGCAGCCGATGACGACGGACGAGGGTGCGGCGACTCCGTAGGTCACGAGCACCGACCCGAATTCATCGAAAGTCGTCTGCGGCAGCGAGATGTCGGCGGGGGTGGCCTGCAAGTCCATGTTCGCCTGCTCGACGGCAACCACGCCCTCGAACGCCAGAACCTGGACGCTCAGAACGCCGGTGTAGTTGCCGGCATCGCCGCCGGTTACTGAAATGTCAACGGTTCCCGAAAAGTCGCTGGAAGCGTCGCCGTCAGCCAACCCGAGATAGCGGTATTGCAACAGCAAAGCGTTCGCGTCACCCTCCGCCTGAACAACCGCACCGGTGCCGGCGCCACTCGCGGAACCGAAACCCGTGAATGCGACAGTCAAGGCTGCGGGCAAATTCGTGGCAATGCCGTTGGTGCGCAGTTTCATCGCGACTAGGAGGTAGCGCTGCGCGCCGGCTTCGACCGTGAACGGGACCGAAGCTACGATTGGCGCGGCCGTGAACGTGAAGGCCGTAACGTCAGATTGGGCGACTAGCCGCGCGGTCATTGCTGCACCATAAAAAGAGGGGCCGGCACATAGTGCGCGGCCCCTGAATGCCTGTCAACCAGGCTACCACACCACAGGGAAACTATTCCGCGATTTCGGTCGGGCCGCTGTCGGCCTTTGCCTTGACATTCTTCCCGCCCCGGCGAATCACCGGGATCATTTCGGACGGCGGAGCCGGCGCGATGCGCTGCTTGACCTTGCCGCCCTCGGATGCAATCTCGTCTTCGATCAGCTGGCGGATGCGGTCAGCGCCGAGGCCGCCGTAAACCTGCTGCGCGTACGGGGCGCCGCCGTTCTCGCGGTCGGAACCGTAGCGCCGGCAAAGCCGATCGAACTCGCCAACCGGATCGGGGTACGGCTGCCTGTCCGTGACTACCTCACCGACCGATACGTTGCTCGGGCCGTGCACGGCTCGCAAGACATCGACCTCCCACGCGCCAACCTCAACCACGGCCGACTCGCGTTCGGACCTAGAAATCATCACTCGATAACGTCGCATTGTCTCACCTCACATGCGGCTAGAAGAGACCGGGGCCAAGGGCGCCCCGGCCAGGGAGCTTGCAGTCTGACCTTACTGGATCAGCTCGGCAACCAGATTTTCGATCGTGATCGCGTCAGATGCGCCGGTCGTCAGACACAAACCGATCTTCAGACCCTCGGCGCTGTTGTCGAAGCCCGACGAAATGGTCGTCACCGCTACAAAAGGAATCTGCGCGTGGCCGGTAGCCGCCAGATTGTGGCCGAGGGTGAACGTGCCGGCGATGACGCCGGTTGCGCTGACACTGCGGACCACTGCCTGCACTTCCACCAGGCCCTCGTCCGCCGCGGCGGTGCCGGCCGGCTTGGTGAACGACACGCGCGCGGTGTCGGCGGTCGTGCCGGCGGTACCGACTGCAATGTCGAGCGTACTGGTCGCGGTACCGGCAGCGGTCTTCGCGATGTTGAACTTCCAGCGCAGGATTGCGCCGACCTTCAGACCACCAGCGGGCACCGCCAGCGACGAGCCGGTCAGGTAGGTGCGCACGGTGGCCGCCGGGGCCTGCTGGGCCACGGAACGGTTGACTACGCGCGACTTGGCGCCGCGGTCAACTCCAGGAATCTGATAAGCCATGATGAAATCCTCGAATGTGAATTTGGGCAGCGAGGCGGGCCGCGGGCGCCCGCCCTAGGGGTTAGTCGATGGTCAGCACGGCCATTGCGTTGCGCTTGCTGATGGTCATCGCGGCCTTTGCCGTCAACGCCCAGAAATGGGTGTAGCGGTCATACACGCGAGGCGGCTTGCGGCTCACCATCCAGTGATTTTTGATCGGCCGCAGGCTCATGAACTTGGAGTTCAGGAAGTAGCAGCGCTTCGCCCATGCCTGCGCCGGTGCATCCAGGGTGTCGAGCACATCGAACACCGGGTCCCACACCAGCTCCACGCCCTTGAAGTACACCTTGGTGACGCTGCCGTCCAGGCTCACGCCGCCCTTTTCGTTGCCGGCGCCATGAATCTGGCGGTTGATGGTCTGGCCGCTCGCGCGGCGGTACGCATCAAGGAAGCTGCCGCCCACCAGGATGAAGTCGGGCTGGCTGCCGCCGAAGCGCGTGCACTCGCGCCAGATGCGCTCCATCTCGTCGAGCAGGTCGGCCTCGGCGATGTCGAGCGACACGTTGTTGCGCCAGAACGTGTTCGTGTTCTGGTTGATGGTGCCAACCAACGTGCTGGTCGTCGGGTCGATGGCGACGAGCAGATCCAGGCCGGCAATGTCGGTCGTGGACTGCGTGCCGTCACGGTGCAGCATCAGGTCGAAACCTTCCTGGAAACCGAGCTTCAGGGTTTCGGTGTTCTCTTGCAGCAGGTTGGTGAGCTGCACCTTTTCGGCGTCAGTCGGGACGACGTTCTTGTCGTCGGTCATGCTGATGCCATTCTGGGCCAACTCGTCTTCGTCCAGGCCGAAACCGTCGTGGAAACTGCCCCATGAAAACTTGGCCTGATCCAGCGTGCGCTTCCGGTTGAAAGTCACCTGCGAATCGCCGAAATACGACTGGAAGTTGCTGTCGTTGCTGGTGCGCAACTGCTCGACGACGTACTGCAGGCCGCCCGCGTACTCGCGCTTCTTACCCATCAGCATCTTGAGCAGGGGCCGCTCGACGTTCACCTGGTCGATGGGGTCGTTTTTCTGGAAATAATCGATCGCGGCTTTGCCAGCATACGCGAGTTGTTCGCTTGTAAAGGGCATGAAAATAGCTCCGAAAACAAAGGGTTTGACGCTTCGCTTGGGAGCAACGAGGCCCGAACAGGTGTCGCCGGATTCGATCCCGGTCACGTAACGACGCTAGCGGTTGATGCCGCTCGAATAGACTTGCCTGATCAACAGTTGCAGTTTGCAGGCAGGATAAAAACACAGTTCCCGGGAACTGTCAAGAGTTCCCAGGAACTATGGGTTAGGTTACGCGGTAACAGAATAGCCGGTCGCGGAAACCACTTCGAAGTTGTTCGTGGTGCCGGCCGCGCCGAACTCCACCGTCAGAGCGGTATTGGCTGAACCAACGATGCTGGCGCCTTCCAGGGAAACCACGCCGTCGGTGCCCGCCAATGCCGTCACTTTGGATTGCCAAAGGATGGTACCGGCACCGCTCGCGCCGTCGCGCACAGTCACCAGAAGCGGGGTCGTCTGCGCAGCAACCGCATTCACAACCGCGCGCAGGGAGGTCAGCACGTGGCGCACGTTCGCGCCGCCCGCCGCCTTGGTTGCGGTAGCCTGCACGTTGACGGCCGGTGCGTGGGTGATGGTCCATTCGCCGGGAACGGCCACCGCAGTCAAGCCGCGCTTCGTCGTCGCCGCAGCGTAAGCAGCATTCTGCTCGCTCGGGGCAATCGTGCCCTGAACGCGAGTGCTGACTTGGGAACTCAGTCGAGTCATGGGAAAAATCTCCTAGGGCCGGAATGACCCTAGGAGAACATACACGAATCAGTCGGCGTCGTCCAGCGCCTGGTTGACGGCATCCACTGCGGAACCCGCAGACTTGCCGCTCAAGTCCATGCGCGTAATCTGTAACTCCATGCTGCGCTCGTCGCGGCCGTTCTGGCGCTCCGACTGCCGCACCGCGACGATGGAGACCTCCGCGGTAAGCGACATCTTCGAGCCGACCTTGGGTAGCGACGTTATGCCGAGCTTTTTCAACTCTTCGTCGTTCAGCGTACGCCGCAACGACCAGGGGTATTCGTCGCCGTTCGACGGAATGCAGTCGTACGCGGCCTTGCGGGCTTTCTCGTCCGCCTTGGTCCGCTTCATATCCTTCAATGCCATAACAACTCCTTACCGCCGGGTGGCTTGTTCGATGCCGAGGTTGATCGCTTCGGCCAGCGAGCCGGCCTTCGGCGCCGCGCCGCCGGCCGGGTTCGAGCCGCGGAGCGGCTGCCGTGCGGGAATCGCCGGCTTTGCGGCAGGCGCCGCAACCGGCGCGGCAGCTTGGGCCGTTGCCAGCTTGATGTATTCGCGCTGAAAGGTGCTCGCCCACTTGGCCGGCGGAATCCTGCCCATTTCCGGCTTCAGTTTCGCGACTACTTGGGCGCGGCGGGCCTCGAATTGCGGGTCGGCCGCACGTAGTTCCGCCTCCAAATCGTTCAGCTCCTTGGCGCCGGCCTGCACCGCGCGCTGGTACGCAACCTGCTGTTGCTGGGTGCGTTCGGTAACGGTCTGCACGTGCGCGCTGCGGGAACGGGCCGCGGCCAGCTCCTCGGCGTGCTGCTGGGAGATGCCGCCGTCGGCGACCTGCTGCTGCAAATCCGGATAGTCGGCCAACAGATCGACGCCAGGTACCGCTTCGCCAAGGCTGATTGCCAGTGCCTTGATTTCCTGCTGCATGAACGCGAGGCACGCCTTGCGGTCTGCAATGTTCGGACTGTTGACCAGCTTCAGATAGTTGAGCGCTTGGTCGTACTGCTCCGGGGTCGCGCCGGTCGCGGCAATGTACCCGGTCAGTTCTTCATACTGGCCCTTGTACTGGTCGCGCTCCGTGGTCAGCGTCTTGGCGGTATTCACGAGCGAAATCATACGCTCGCGGGTCGCGGGCTTCAGGCGCTCATCGATCGGATCGTTGATTGGATCGACGACCTTCGCCGGCTTCGGCGCCTCGGCGGGCTTCAGTCCATCTTTGCCAGCAACATCTGCAGCCGGTTTAGCCGCAGCTGCTGGCGCAGCACCTTTCGCGTCGCCCGCAGCATCCTTACCTGCCGCGGGGTCCGGCTTCTGCTCGGAATCCACCCCCGAAGCTGCAGCCGCAGAATCGTCTGCTCCGTCGTCAACAACGACAGCCGGAGCTGCGCCTTCCTGATTCGTTCCATCAGATGCAGTCGAATCGCCTCCATCAGTGTCTGCATCATCGGGCGGAGTCTCGACTGGTGCGGGCGTATTGCCGCTAGCGGCATCAATGCCTGAACTGATCGCGGAAAGCAAGTCATCGGCCATAGTGTGATCCTCGGTTGTTAGAAATCAAACGATCTGCGCTTCGGGCGGCGGTGGCGCGGTCACGGCCGCAGCCATCTCGTTCCCTAAGGAATCAGGCGGCGCCGAGGGGTCGGCGGGCGGTGCAGGCTCGTTGCCTGCAGCGGGATCGCCGGCCGGCGGCGCGCCGGGAGCTTCACCGGGCAGCCCGGGCACGACCGGAACTTCGGGAATCTGCGGAATGAAGCGGTCAATGTCCGTGTCGTCGCCGAAGCGTAGCATGGTTTCGCGGATCAGTTCCTTGATTGCGTTCGCCAGCGGGATGTTACCGGTAATGATCGCGTTCTGAATCTCGATGATGGCCTCTTTGATCTGCGGGAGGATGATGCCCCATGCCTGCTGATCGGCTTCAGCCTTCGGCTTGCCGGTGGTGCCGGCCTGGATGTCCACTTCGGCGAGCGTCAGCAGATCTTCCAGCGGCATTCCTTCCGGCCAGAAGGCGCCGGGGCCGCAAATGCGCTGCACATCGCGGATCTTCAACGCACCCAGCGCGACCTCGGCGGTATACTGCGCCAATTGACCGAGCATCGTTTCCAGGGTGTCGCGGTCGGCGCTGGTGCGTGAGGCGAATCCGCTCTGCTGAATCTCGGCCTCGGTGGCGGTCTTCGGGGTGGTTACGCTGGCCTGCAGCGCTTCCTGCACGCCCGCGATCTTTTCCATGTCGGCCAGAATCGGCGCGTTGTCGTACAGCCGCATGTCGACCTGCGCCACGGGCTTTTCCGCAAACAGCTGCGACAGTGGCTGGTCGGTGGTGGTCGGCGTGATGCCGACCCATTCCTGGTGTACGCTGCGCTCCAGCTTGCGGGCTTGCTCGGGGCCGATCGCCGAGTCGTTGAAGACGACGCCGGGGATGGAACGCTCGCGGGTCAACCTGAAATTGCTGCGGCTGCGTGCGTATTCATCCTGAAGCTTGGCCAGGCGCCAGGACAGCGATTGCGGGTGGCGCTCGCCGTCGCACTCGTAAAAACCGAGGTAAAAGTAGGGGTAAAATCGCGTGCTTGGGTACGGCGGGGGGTACGGCTCGACCGCCCACCGGTGCACGCCTTCGATCATGGTCTTGATGTGGCCCGTATCCTTGTCCCACACCTCCACGACCTTGGCGAACTCGCGACCTTTCTGCCCCGAGCCGCTAGTTTGGCTCTCGGTGGTGTACTGCTCGGCCTCGCCGGCAAACTGCCCGCTGTCGCCGCCCAAATTCACGCGATCCGTGATCGGAGTGCGCTGCGTGGTCGGCCGTTTCTGGTAATAGCACTTCGCGCCCTTGATTTCGGCGTCCGTGAGGCGCGGAAACAGCTCCTTGAGCTTGGTTTTCGGCTTAAAAATGGCGTTTCCGTTCCAACTACCCTCTATGTGGTCCTCGATCGCCGCGACATCGAGCGAAACCTGCATGTTTTCGCCCGAAACGTAGTCGATAGCCAGCCCTTTACGCAGGGTGACCTCGATTTTCTGCGTGATGGAGTTCTGCAGCTCGTTGTACTTCGTCAGCTCGGCTTGAATCTGCTCCGGCCCCATCCCATCTTTCTGCGACTGCTCCATGTTCGCGGCGCATGCGTTCAAACGCGCGATGTTGTCGCGGATGTCATTGAGCTGGGTTTGCATTTGCGGGATGCCGGGGCCGTCGGCGATCATGACGACCTTCAGCCAGCCCGGCCCGGTGCTCAGCGAGCCGCGAACCTGCTTTTTTGCCGCGGGCTTCAGGCGGCCGTGCTTCCAGAGGTAGGAAACCACCAATTCGATGGTGCGCGCAAGCTGGTCGATGTCCTTGGAGCCGGCCGGTATCACCTGCGGCGCCTTCTTGACACTCACGTCCGGGTTGCGCGCGTACAGGAAGCTCGTCAGGATGTCGATATAGGAGCCGATCAGGTTCGTATTGACGACCCACGATTGATCAGCCTTCCCGGATGCATAAAGGCAGTCGATCGCGTACTGTGCCCGCACCTCTTTGTCGAACTCGCGCGCCTCTTCGTACTCGGTCCAAAGCTGCTTGACAGCTTCACACTCCGCCTTGTACTCCTCGCGGTCCTCTTCGGGCACCGTGGCGTACTGCGAGTCTTCGACTAGTTGGGCGAAACCCGACGTTTCAGCTGGCACGAGTGCTCCGGATGCGAAAATTGACAGCTCCGGGGAGGGAACGCGCGGGATTCGAACCCGAGTCCGGCGCTCTACGCCGTGTCCTATGCCAAATTAGACGATACGATCCGAATCCCCGGAGCCGGGCGCACAATACCGCGCCGCGCGCACCGGCGTCAACTGTACCGCATCTTCGGCCGCTCGTCCTCCTGGTGCTCCAGCCACTTACCGGTGAACGGCACCGGTCCGGACGGGCGGGAGTCCCGCGGCTCGTGCTTCGCATTCATCATCAGATCCACCAGTCGGCCCATCAGGCCGGCGCAGTCCGCGGCGTCGTCCCAGCGGCCGGCGGGGAACTTGCACAGCTGGTCAACCAGCCGCTCAGCCCATGCGCGGTTGGCGGGCAGGTAGACCATTCCCGCTGCGGCCTTGGCCTGGAGCGAAGCGAGCTTGACGGCCTTCGACTTGATGCTGGTCATTTCCTCGAACGGGCATGTGCGCAGGCCCTTGCGCACCGCTGCGCGCACGCTGTCGCGCAACGCCGGCCCGATGGCGTGCCCGATCGTGCCGCCTTCGTGCGCCCAGCGCCACGGGTGCCACTGGTGCATCATATTGACGAGCGAATCGATGTACTTGTCACTGGTGGTCTGCTTGTACCACCAATCGAGGAACCACAGGCCGCCGATGTTGTCGCGGCCGGCTATGGCGTGCTCCGTGAAGTCCGCCGCGCGGTCCTCTTTGGTCGCGAAGTCGCTGGAGCCGTACGGGATCAGCTGGCGCGGTCGGCCGCCGCGGATGCCACCAACCTGCGCGCGGGGGTCGCAATAGTGACCGGGCGTGCCGGCTTGCACGTCGGGGTCGTACCAGCGGAACCACTCGCGCTTGAACTCGATACCGTCGCCCGCCGTCGGCCGCTGCTGGTACAACGCATTCCACGTGCGCTGACCGGCGGGGTCGTTCTTGTAGTTCAGCCAGTGCTGTTCCGGGAACCACTCCGGCCACAGGAACTCGCCCGGCTTGCGGCCCAGCGGGTCGTCGGTGTGCTCCGCCTCGGCGGGGATGTTGATGACGCGCCAGGTCTGCCCGTCGCGGCACTTGACCATCCCGGAGCGGCCGTCGTAGTCCTCGGGGAGAATCTGACCGCTCAGGTCATTCTCATTCCAGCGCGTCTGGATGATGATAACCGACGCGCGCGGCTTCAGACGGGTGAGTAGGTCATCCTTGAACGCCGCCATCGTCTTTTTCTGCTCGGTCTCACTGTCCGCCTCCTCGCGGCCGGGCACCGGGTCATCTACGATCAGCAAGTCGGCGCGGTTGCCGGTGATCCCGGACTGAATGCCGCCGGCCACCATGCCCGAGCCGTTGCCGAGCTGCCAATCGCTGACGCTGCGCTGGTCGTTGTTGATGCGCGGCTGGTCATCCCAGATGCTGATGTGCCGCGGATCGTTGCATATCGAGCGGCAGCGCCGCGACATCTTCTCCGCCAAGTCGCTCGCGTAGCTCGTCATGATCACGCGGAACCCGGACTTGCGCGCCATCGCCCAAGCAGGTGCGACGACCGAGGTATAGGACGACTTCGCGCTGCCGGGCGGCGCGAAAATCATGAGTCGCCCGAAATCCTTGTCGATGCACTCCTGAATGGCCTGCAGAATCACCCGGTGATGCAACGCCATCTGCGTTTCAACCGCCTTGAACACCTCGCACGCCGGGTCATCGCTGACCGGAGCGCCGGGGATGTCGATGCTGCGCGCGTATTCGACGAGCGAAGCCTGCGCGCGGCGTCGGCGCAGCAGCTCGCCGAGCAGCAAATCGGGGTTGATGCCGTCGTCCAGCGCTTCCGGCTCGGTCGGCGCGGGTTCTTCCTTGATTTGCGAGGCCAAGGACTGGAAAAAGTCCGGCAGTTCGACCTTGCGCGGCGGTGCCTCAGTTCCTGGGAACAACGCCTTGAGCTTCGGCTTGACTTTCTTGGGCTTGGTGCTCATGCCGGCGGCTTCCGGACCTGCCACAGTACCCAGTCAACCAGGAAAAACAGCCCGATGCTGATCCAAAACCAGTTCATAGAAGGTCCGAGCCGTCGTCTGGGGCCGCGGGCGTGGGTGACGGGGCGGGCAGCTCGACGAATTCGCCCTCGATCGCATGCCGCGCGGCCAACGCTGCCATCCCGCCGCTGGCTTCGATCAACTCCATGATTTTCTCCGTCGTGAGCTGGGCGAGCCGCTGCGCGGCAGCCCCCTTCGCCGGTAGCGCGATGATGGCCTGCGTTGCCTTGCCGTGCCCGCGATCCAGGATCAGCTCCGCCGCGCGCAGCCGATCCGCCGGCTTGGCGAAAACGTCGGTCATCATGTCCGCAATCGTTTTGATCGCTTGGGCGGTGTGCTCGCGTGCGAGGCGGTCGGCGCTAGTGGGCTGGTCTGCCATGCTGCGGAGGGTAGCAGAAACAATCGAGCCGCGTCGAGGGCACGCGGCTCGTTTGTTTCTGCTCGGTCTGACCCTTACCCGCAGCGAATATAAGTGCCGTTGCTGCCCTCGCCCCGCAGAACGTAGCAGCGACCCGCCGGGCCGTGACCCTGGG
>JACCDR012461914.1_pt1 | contig 11828 bp, 15 predicted proteins | sample 7446431 | NCBI WGS metagenome assembly JACCDR01 (sample SAMN15323443, study PRJNA562643) | freshwater metagenome | isolation source: river surface water | place: USA:Blue River Watershed | collected 2017-08-17
CATGACGGCATCCAGTTCACCGGCATCCGGGTGCATGGCGGCTCAACCACCGCCCACACCGAGGGTTGCATCTTGACCAGTCAAACCGCGCAGATACAGGCCATGGTAGCGGCTGCCATTGCCCGGGGTGAGCCGGTCACTTGGACGATAGGCAGAGCGTGAACCAGATCCTGTGCGCCGCCCATCTTTGTGAGGCCGTCTACAGCATGACGGTGCCGGACGGCATGGGCGTGATTGGCTACGAGGCCATTCGGCACGTCCGGACGCGGACGCAGGGAATGGCCTACATCATGCCAGAAGCATTGTGGATCGTGTTCGCGGGCACCAACGAGCGCGGCGACTGGCTGAGCAATTTTAAAATCGTCAAGAAGGACGCCTTTGGGTGGTTCCGGGCTCACAAAGGCTTCGCCGAATGCGCCGAGTCAGTCATTGACCGATGCCGGCGACTCGCTGCTGATTACCCAGGCAAGGAAGTGTTTGTTGCTGGCCACAGCCTCGGTGGCGCCATTGCGGCGCTCACGGCCATTGCACTTGAGCAGTCGGCCCGCATCGACGCGAAGCCAAGAGCAATTCCGACAACGATCACGTTTGGTCAGCCGCGCTTCGCAAGTCGCAGCGACATCGAGCGCGCCCTATCCGGCGAGTACATTCGCATTGTCAACGGGTCGGACACAGTGCCGAGGGTGCCGAAGCTGGGCTACAGCCACGCAGGCCGAGAAGTCTACCTGCGCAACGGCGACGGCTATTGCATCAATGCCGGGCTGTCCGAAAAGCTCATCGACCGCTTGACCTCGTGGCAGCACGAGCGAGTGACCGATCATTCCATGCCTGAGTACATCCGGGCTCTTCAGAGGGTCAAGCTGTGAAGATCATCATCATTGCCGCGCTGTTTATCCTCACCGGCTGCGCTGGTCTGCAACTGGACGATTCCATCGGTGTAGCGCCGGGCGAAAACGCCATCATGTGCGCCAGACTTGATGTCGACCCTGTGTGGTCCGAGTCCAGTGCGTCGTATCGCCGCGCTGAGATTCCCGACGGGGCGAACTTGAAAGACCTTACGCCGGAGCAGATCGCGGCGCTTTACGACTGCTGATGAATCTAACCGTTAAGCTGTTCTTACAGGATCTGCCGGGCTCGGTGCTGACGCCGGCAGGTGCTGTGTCAGAGGTCTACGACGCTGACCAGGTGGCTACCTGGGACGGTACGCAATACAAGCTGAACAACCCGCCGCGGCTGAACAAGCCGTTCGGCTATGTGCACATTCGCAACTACCCGCACGACATCAGCTTGCAGCAGATCAATGCCGTTTTTCAGGCGCCAGCGGAGCACGAAAGCACCGTTATCCGGTCACGAAACTGGCTGGCTGACCTTTCGGCGTTTTCGGGTGGCGCGGCCCAGGCGCTGGCGACTACGCGAGAGCACACGGTTGACGGCAGCGATGGCGCCGTCATGCAGTACCTTCGGTGGCTCGAAATTGAATCGTTAAATGATCCGCAGTCGGACAGCCTTGGCCGGGCGATCACGCTGGAGGATCTGACAGGTGGCAACCCTTAACAAGTGGCTGAACACCACAGTTGCCTCGAATCCGTCGGCAACCGGTGACAGCAGCAGCGATCCCTACACCAGCTGGTCTGCGTTTATCTCAGATGCAGGTGGTGAGGCGGCCAGTGGGGACACGGTCAACTGCTACATCACCGGGTACTTCGACAACGGCAGCAGTTCGCTTGTGTTGAACACGTTCAACGCTGGCGTGATCCTGAACCTGATCGCCGATACGGGCCAAAGCTGTGAGGGGAGGCTGACGCAAGGCGCCGGGGTTACGTCGTCGAGCACGAGCCGCACGATGCTGATCTATTGCGGCACGCGCTTCCAGGGCCTGCGTATTCGCAACAGCAGCACGGGGCACGCAATACAGTTTACGCACGACGGCACTAAGGCCGACTTGTTTCGAGACGCCTACATCAAGGGCACCATGCTGTACGGGTCAAGCGGCAACGGCGGCTCGCACACTGCAGAGAACAGCGTGTTCGATGCGGGGAGTGGGGATTACCTCACCATGATGAGTCTGGCGTCAGGGAATTACACGGTAAAACAGATCGCCAGCGTCCTGATTGGCAGGATGAACCAGCAGTCGCGAAAGACCATCACGCAAAAGAACTGCATTTACCCAAACAGCGCCAACCCGTACGTCAACACCGTTTACACCAGCACCACAATCAATGTCAGTGAGGGGGTGTTCAACACCGCCTCCAGTGCGTCGTCTACAGCACGCAACGGGACGCAGTCCGGCAACACATTCTCAGTTTCGTTTACCGGCTACTTCACAGACACGGCCAGCGGCGACTACTACCCGACGTCGACCGGATTTACCAACCTGGCCGGCGCGCTCGGGACGAGTGACGCTGACATTCCGTCGCTGGATGCCGAGGGGACTGGGCGCGGGTCTGGCTCAGCAACGGCAGGGCCGTTTGAGGCAGCGACCGGGTACACGCTGACGGGTGACCAAGCCAGCTTTGCGTTGTCTGGTCAGGCGGTGACGTTGACGGCATCGCGGCTGCTGGACGCGGCACAAACGACATTTGCGCTTACCGGGCAGCTGGTGAGTTTCGGCTACAGCCGAGTGCTTGCGCTCGACAATGGTGCCTATTCACTGGGCGGCCAAGATGTGGCCCTTCAGGCAGCGCGAAGCCTCACCAGCGATAGCGCTGCATTCACGTTGTCGGGCCAGGATGCCGGGCTGTTGGCGCTGCGATTGGTCGCCGCTGACTATGCGACGTTTTCGCTAGTCGGCCAGGACGTTCAGTTTGGCAATAACCTGACAATGACCGGAGAGTTCGCGGCGTTTGCCATGGCAGGCCAAGCTCTAGGCCTGGCCGCATCAAGGCTTCTGACGGCGGATCACAGCAGCTTTGCTGTAAGCGGCCAGGATGCCGGGTTTAGTCGGCTATTGCTTCTGACCGCCGAGTTCTCGGCTTTTTTGGTTTCGGGGCAGCAAGTAGGGCTGGTCATCACGAGGCAGTTGGCGGCGGCCTACGGAGCGTTTGTGCTGGCTGGCCAGGCTGCTTCGCTGATTTATGCGCAGCTGGGAATTGAATCCGTTGGCGCTATCGCTGCCGTGTTCGTTTTCGATACAAACGAGCCAGTATTCATGAACGACGCAGCCGAGGCGGTTGTCGTCAACGACGTGCCTGGAGTGGTCTGGATATGAAGATCGAGCGCAAGCGTGGCGACACGAGGCCGATACGGCGCCAGATCAAGAGCAAGGCAACGGGCAATGCAATCGATGTTACTGGCTGGAGCTTTGTGTTGACTGTCAACACCGATCGGTACCCCGAGGACGATACCAATGAAGTGTTTCAGATCACCGGCACACTGCAAGCGCCCACCGACGGCATAGTCTATTTCTCGCCTTCCACGGAGCAGGCGGCGGAGGTTGGGGACTTTTACTTTGACATTCAGGCCACCGACGATACAGGCAAGGTTGAAACAATCGAGCACGACATCTACCAGGTCAGACAGGACATCACCAAATGAGCAACCACATTGAGCAGGTCGACAAGTTGATCAAGCAGCTGCAGGCGCACAAGGCGCCGCTCGACGCTGCAAGGCAGGCTGCGTGGGATCAGATTGCCGCCATTGAGAACGAGGCGCGAGCAAGGTCCGAAGCGTTGCGCAACCAGATCAAGGCGTCTGCAACGATCATCGCCCCCATCGACCGGCTGCTGGCTGACCTGATGGCTATTCGCTCAGCCAGGAGCGAAAGCGTCCAGCGCGCTGTCATGGCTGAAATCACAACCCAACTGGAGGCGCTAACCAATGGCCGCGTTTAATAAACTCAACGGGTTCGTCGAGCACCTGGCAGAAAAAGTCCACAACCTTGGCTCTGACCAACTCGTTGTGGCGCTGTCGAACACAGCGCCTGGATCTGAAAGCACGCCGCCAACGGGTGCGACCACCACGTGCGTGTTGGCCAACATTACGCAGGTCAGCTACACGAACTGCAGTTCGCGCAACCTGACGACTAGCGCAAGCGAGCAGACAAGCGGCACCTACAAGCTGACAATAAACGACCTGACGCTGACGGCGTCGGGCGGCAGCGTGGGGCCGTTTCGGTACGTGTACATCTACAACGACACGCCGACGAGCCCGGCTGATCCTCTCATCGGCTACTACGATTACGGCAGCAGCATCACGTTGGCAACCGGCGAGAGCCTGCTGCTCGACATGAGTGCGGCCAACGGGCTGTTGCAGATAGCGTGAGGCTTGGGTCCTCCCTAAACCAAACCCAAAGGTACGGGGCCGGGGACTCCAGATTTTGCCGAAAATTTTGGTTTAAAAGTCGCTCGCAACTACAGGCCCGGTAAGCGGTTTTTATGGCAGCACCAAACATCGTAAACATCTCTCAGGCGGCCAAAATCTTCGGCTACTCACACAAAACCATCCAAAACTACATCAACAACGAGGGTGCGCCGGTAGTTGCGAAGCCTGGCCGAAAGGGTGCAGCGGCGCAGATAGACACTGTGGCGTTCCATGAGTGGCTGGCAAATCGCCGGTCAGTCAGCGACGACGAGCCCGACGCCTACAAGCGGGCGATGTTGGGCAAGTTGCTTGAAGAAGAGAAGAAGCTGGCGATCCAGAACGCGGAAAGCCTTGGCCGATTGGTCCCGGCTGAAGATGTCGACGCCCTGTATTCAGAGACTCTGGTGATCTTCAGGACCTCGCTTGAGGGCGCCGCTGGGCGAATCAGTGGCGGCAACAAGGTCCTGCGTCAAAGGCTGCTGAATGAGTTCCGTCGAATCCTGGAAAGCACTGAGGGACGGCTCAGTCAATATATGGCTGAGGCTGCAACCCCGGACGAGACTGCTGAAGCCGCCGCCTGACCGGGCGGGGTGGGAGTGGGCGCGAGACAAGATGGTGTTGCCGAAAGATTCGGCAGAGCCTGGGCCGTATGACCCGACCCGCACGCCATGGGTTATCGGGATTACAGAGGCTTGCAAGTCTCCGTATGCGAAAAACGTCACTGGCGTCATGGGTCGGCAGATGTCGAAAACCCAAGGCGTGCAGATGGCCGAGATAGGCCGCGTGATGGACGATGACCCCAGGCCCATCATGTACGTGGGGCCGACTGAAAAAAACGTTCTGTCGATGTCCAATGGACGCATAGGGCCGATGATTAAATCGGTGCCTACGCTACTTGATGCGCTGGCCACTGGGCACAAGGATAAGACGACTGAGAAATTTCTAAACGGCGTTCGGCTTGGGTTTGCCTGGGCTGGGTCTCCGACCGAACTCGCCAGTCATCCGAACGCGGTGGTGCTGATCGACGAGCGCGACCGCATGGGCGCTACCTCTGAGGGTGATGTTGACAGCATCGTCAACTCGTCGGTGTCGACGTACGACGGCGTCATCATTCGGACCTCGACTCCTCTTGAGGGCGATGTACTGCGAGGACCGAAAGACGGCACCTGCGATCACTGGGACGTGGCCGACGACGAGGACGTGTCCTCACCGATCTGGCGCTGGTGGCAGAACGGCAGCCGGCACGAGTGGGCGACTCCCTGCCCTGAGTGCTCTATGTACTTCATCGCGCATCGAGGCCTACTTTCCTACGAGGAAAACAAGGGCGCCAACGAGGCGGCGACGTCGGCAAAACTGGCGTGCCCCTCGTGCGGCGCGCTGATCCACAACGACGCCAAGGAAGTGATGAACGCGCAAGGCGTGTTCGTGGCGCCTGGCGAAGTAGTGACCCTGGACAAGAACGGCGCCGTGATCGACGGCGAGGAAGTGAAGTTCGGCGGCTACCGTGACCGCGAATTTCCCGACATGAGTTTCTGGGTGTCGGGCCTGATGAGCCCGTGGCGGTCTTTTGGTTCCGCCGCTAAGACGCTGTTCGAGGCGAAGAAGTCAGGCGACCCGAAGAAAGAACAGGCCGTCATCAACACCGAATTCGGTGAAGTCTACAAGCACAAAGGCAAAGCCCTCGACTGGCACATCGTCGGCGAGCTGAAGCAGGCCTACACAAAGCGCAGCATCCCTGCCGGCGTCAAGGCGCTGACCCTGGGAGTGGACACCCACAAGGAGCGGCTGAACTTCGTTATTCGAGGCTGGGGCGTCAACTACGAATCGTGGCTGATCGACTGCGGCGAGTTGTGGGGCGAGACGAAGTTTTTGGACTCCCAGCCGTGGCGGCAGTTGGCCGACATCCTGGCCGGCACGATCCAAGATTTCCCCGTGCTGATGGGATTGATCGACGCCGGTTACAAGCCGAACGACGACGAGCCGGCACCGAGTTCGACGGTTTACCAGTTTTGCTACAAGAACAAACGGATATTCGCAGCCAAGGGCCACGACAGCCGAACGCGAAGCCACAGCCCCTCACAGATCGACGTGACCTACAACGGGCAGGTGATCAAGGGCGGCCTGCAGCTTTGGCACCTGGACACGGACTTTTTTAAGAGCTTCATCTACTCCCGACTGGAGTGGCCGGACGACCAGGCTGGCGGCTGGCATCTCCCGTCGGATGTCGAGGACGAATACTGCAAGCAGCTTGTTGCTGAACAGCGGCGAGTGCTGGCGAGCGGCAAGCCGAAGTGGGAAAAGGTGAGGAAAGACAACCACTTTCTCGACGCCGAGATGATGGCCACGGCAGCCGCCTACATCCTGCGCTTGCACAACCTGACCGAAGAAGATCGACCCGCAAAAATTCAAACGAGCCGCGACCCCGCGCCAACGCGGGAGCGCCGCGTACATGGTGGACTTAGAAGATGAGCACAGAGACAGAATTGGCTGAAGTCAAGGCCGCGATTTCCGCAGTGCTCAAGGCCCAGGCCTACACGTTCGAGGGCCGATCAGTGACGCGCGCCGACCTCAGCAAACTGCAGGAACGCGAACGGATGCTTGAGGGCAAGGTCGCCCGCGGTGATCGCGGCGCCCGTCTCACCGGCTTCTCACTGAGACACTGAGCATGGGCAAGATCATCGACGCACTGCTGGACACCTTCAGCAGCGAGGAGCGCCGCGCCCGTGAACAACTGGCCCGCGCCTTCCGTGAAAGCCCAAAGTTCCAGAAAGCGCTCGAGCGCGTGAAGAATCTCGCAGGTGGTTACTACCGAGGCGAGCGCCGAGGCCGGACGCTGGGTGAGTGGGTGACGTCAGAGGCCGACGCCAATGAGTTACTTTCGCCCTCGCTGACGGACCTGCGCAACGACTCCAACGACCTGTACACCAACAACGGTTTGGCAGCCGGCGCCGTCAACACGTTTGTCACGAACAGCGCGGTGCTGACGCTGAGTCCTAACGTGGACTTTGAGGCGCTCGGCCAGACCGCCGAATGGGCAGATGAATGGAACGCCAACGCGGAGCGCGAGTGGCTGCTGTTCGTCAAAGACTGCGACCTGCTGAGGCAGAGCAACTGGCACGAGTTGTGCCAGATCGTGATGCGGTCTAGGCTGATTTCCGGCGACGTGTTCGTCAACCTGCCGATGATCAGGCGAAAGGGCGTGACCTACCGCACCTGCCTGAACCTGATTGAAGGCCAGCGGGTAAGCAATCCCAACATGGCGCCCGACAAGCCCAGTCTGATCATGGGCGTGGAACTGGACAACAACGGCGCCCCTGTGCGCTACCACTACAGCACAGGCGGTCAGTACGGCACGGTCAAGGCCTGGAACACGCTGAACGCCTACGACGCGAACGGCGAGCGGCAGGTGTTGCATGTTCATCGCAAGCACCGGCCCAACCAGTTGCGCGGCGTGCCGTTTCTGGCGCCAGTGATCGAACTGATTAAGAAAATCGACACGTTCACGCAGGCGGAACTGGACGCGGCGTGTATCAACGCCTTCTTCACTGTGTTTATCAAGAAGCGGGCACCAGGCAGCGGCACCAGCCCCTTCGATGCTGTGACCAACATGGGCGCCGAAACCGGAGCAACAAGCTCGGACAAAGACATCAAGCTGGGTGCCGGCACCATCGTCGAACTTTTCCCTGACGAAGAAGGCGTTGATCTCGCGGACCCAAAGCGGCCAAACGCCAATTTTGAAGCATTCTTCAAAGCCATCAGCGGCGAGATTGCGATGGGCCTGAACATTCCCCGCGAGGTGCTGATGAAGGCGTTCGACGCCTCCTACAGTGCTTCACGTGGAGCAGTCATTGAAGCATTGAAGGCTTTCCGAGAAGAACAGGAATCGCAGATCGCGGACTTCTGCCAGCCCATTTACGAGGCGTTCATGTACGAGGCCGTGCTGTCTGGCCGCATTGAAGCGCCGGGTTTTCTCGACGACCCACTGGCCCGCATGGCCTATTGCTCCGCCGAGTGGATCGGCCAAGAGCAGGCAGAACTGAACCCGCTCGACTCTGTAAACGCCGCCGAGAAGCGCATCGCGCTCGGCATTTCTAACGAAATAATCGAAACATCGGCAAGAGGACAGAACTATGCCAAAGTCCAACGCGGTGCGCAGCGCGCTCAACGAATGCGTGGCGCGGATGCGCGCACAGACGCAGCCGGGCAAACTGGCGGTCAACCTTAAGAAAACTGACCGCGTCGGCGAGATCGACATCTATGGCCAGATTGGAAAAGACTGGTTTGGTGACGGCGTAGACCCGAAGGATTTCAAGCGTCAACTAGACTCTCTCGGCGACCTGGACCGCCTCAATGTGCGCATGCACAGCTACGGCGGCTATGTGTACGAAGGCTGGCCGATCTTCAACGCGCTCAACTCGCACAACGCGGAAGTCCACATTTACGTGGACGGCGCCGCCATGTCGATGGCCTCCGTCATTTTGATGGCTGCCGACGTGAAGCACGTAGCAAAAAACGCCACCGTGATGATTCACGATCCGATGAGCATTGCCATCGGCAACGCTGGCGACATGCGCAAAGCGGCTGAAGAACTGGACCGCATCCGCGACCAGATCGTGGACACCTACATCGACGGCGGCGTCAAGGCCAGCCGGGAAGAAATCGAAACCATGATGACCGAGGAAACCTACCTCAGTGCACAGCGCGCTGTTGAGCTTGGGTTCGCGGATGTCATTGGTGAGGAAGAATCTGAGGAAGCGCAAGCCTCCGCAGTGAGCGCCCCTGCGGCGATTATCAACCACCTGTCCGGGTCACCGGCAAACACTATGGAGCCTGTCAATATGACTGCACCTGCAACGCCTCCGGCCAGCCCGGAGAACACCGCCGAGGTTTTGGCCGCCGCTCGAGCCGCTGCCGCTGCCGAAGCACACAAACGCTATTCCGACATCATGGCCCTCAGCAAGCCCGGCCTGGAATCGTTCGTCAAAGCGCTGGCCGATGACGTCACCGTCACCGTAGCCGACGCCAAGATGAAGATCGCCAACAAGTACGTCGAGCAGGCGCAAAACGCGCTGAACAGCTCGGCACAGTCGCGCAACCCTGCCGTGCCCTCCGAGCCTGTTGCCGCAGCGCCCGAAGCCAACACGCTGCAGGAGAAGTGGGACAAAAACGTCGGCAATGTCAAAAACGAGTTTGCCAGCTTTGAAGACTTCCAAGCCTTTGAGCAGGCAAACAGCAAAGGTCTGATCAAAACCCTGGGAGGTAAGCGCTAATGACCACGCTCGCAGCAAACGCGGCTCGTTCCTACGAGACCAAAGGCTTCAATGATCTTGCGGTCATTGCAAACGACATCATCTACGGCGGTGCGGCGGCTGGCGTCGTTGCCGCTTCCGGGCACGTCCGCCCACTGGTGGCGGGCGACAAGTTCGCCGGCTTCGTTATCAGCAAGGCTGACAACAGTGCAGGCGCCGCTGCCGACATCAACGCACGACTGCAGACGGCTGGCCAAATCCAGCTTACTGTGTCAGACGCAGTGATCACCGACATCGGCCAGCCTATCTATGCCACCGACGACGACACGTTCACCTTCTCGCCTGTCAGTGCTTCATTCGTAGGTTTCGTCTCGCGCTTCGTCAGCTCTGGCGTAGTTGTGGTGTCCTTCGACGCCCTCAACTACCAGGACCCCTACGCAGCGTGGCCGGTGCGTGAGTCCCTGACCGGCACCAAGACCTTCGACGCAGAGGATTGCGGCAAGGCGTTCTTCGTGACCGCCGACGGCGATGGCGATGCCCTGACCCTGCCGGCCATCGCGGACGGTCTGACCGATGTGTTGATCGTGGCCATCGGTGCCTACGGTTCGACGCAGGTCGTGGTCAGCCCGAACGCGGCTGACAACATTCGCGGCCCGGACATCACTGCAGCCGACAACAAGGACCTGCTGTTGACCAAAGCCACGCAGCGCCGAGGCGACAGCATCTACCTGACGGGCGGCGATGCCGATGGCTATGCCGCTCGCCTCGTTGGCACCTGGACCCGCGAAGCCTAACCCTGACATTAACCCAATAAGCCCCGCCTTTGCGGGGCTTTTGATTTGCGAGGAGCAAAAAAATGGGAGCAGAAGTTTTAAGTTCACGCGCCATTCAGGGCATGTTCTATGCCCGACTGGCACAAAATGTCGGCGCCTCCTGGGTGCCCCTGATCTCCAACTACTTCACCAGCGATCAGTCAGAGGAAGAATACGCCTGGCTTGGCATGCCGCCCGCGATGCGTGAATGGATCGGCGGTCGTCAGGCCAAAGACCTGCGCGACGACAGCCTGACCATCAAGAACAAGGTTTTCGAGGCAACGCTTCGATTCCGCCTTGAGGATCTGCGCCGCGACAAAACCGGCCAAGTTCAGGTGCGCATCAACGAACTGGTTGAACGCACGCAGGCTCATTGGGCCAGCATGCTGTCTACTCTGATTGCCAACGGTTCGACCGGCGTGTGCTACGACGGCCAGTATTTCTTCGACACCAATCACAGCGAAGGCGACAGCGGCACGCAGTCGAACAAGATTTCTGTAGACATCTCGGCGCTGCCGACGACCGTCCACGGTTCGACCACGGCGCCAAGCCCGGAAGAAGCAGCCCAGGCCGCCATTCAGGGCATCACGCAAATCTGCACGCTGAAAGACGACCAGGGCGAGCCGATGAACGAAACGGCCAACCAGTTCCTGGTCATGGTGCCGCCCTCGCTGTATCACGCCACCCGCAGCGGTCTGACTTTGCCGCGTGGCACCGATGTGGCCGAGCAGGTCGCCGACAAGGAGATCATCGTCGCTATGAACACCCGCTTGTCGACCTGGACCGACAAGATGGCTGTTTTCCGTACTGACAGCGCCATCAAGGCGTTGATCCGTCAGGAAGAACAGGGCGTGCGCATGAGTTCCAAAGCCGAAGGCTCCGAGTTCGAGCATGATTTCCGCATGCACGAGCACGGGGTCGCCGCCGACCGCAACGTCGGCTATGGCCGCTGGCAGTACGCTTGCCAGGTAACCCTGGCGTAATCCGAATGAGCAGGGGGCGCAAGCCCCCTGTTTTGGGGTGACTATGAAAAAATTCAAAGTTGAAAAGGCGCTCACGCTGAATCACGGCACGCTCGTCGGACTGACGGCGACCCAGGCAGCGGATCGGGCGAGCTTACTGAAAAAGTCCGAGGTCAAAGGTTTGCCGGCTGGCGTATCGGCATTTGTCGTCGACAAGCCGGTGCAGTTCAAGGCTGGCGAAACGATTTACGCCGACGAAATCCCCAAGAGCCTTGCGGCCCAGGTAGTCGAATCCGAAGAACCTGGGGCGGAATCCGCTGAGAAGAAGGGCAAGAAATAATGCCGCACCATTCCGCTGCTGATCTGGAAACGATCTTCGACACGGAGTTCGGTGAGGGCACCAGCGGCACCGTGACGATCACCGACACAGGCGAGACGTTCACCGCCACGGCGATCATCAGCAAGGACTTCCAGGACATGACGAACAACATCGCCGAGCGCATCAC
>JACCDR010003180.1_pt1 | contig 11826 bp, 20 predicted proteins | sample 7446431 | NCBI WGS metagenome assembly JACCDR01 (sample SAMN15323443, study PRJNA562643) | freshwater metagenome | isolation source: river surface water | place: USA:Blue River Watershed | collected 2017-08-17
CCATAGAGGATGTCCTGCTTCTGCTGAGTGGAGTTGATGTTGAACTGACGACCAGCAGCCTGGTAGATCAGTCCCTCAACACGAACCATTTCCTTGGTCAGGTACCTGTCCAGTTCCTGAATCGCCTGTACGTCCACAGGAGCGCCTGCCAGACCCATGTCGCAGCAGACTGGCGTGACTGCCTCTTCAAGCGCTCTAATACCGTCTAGACCCTGCGCACGGCACATCTCATCGAACATGGTCCACAGCAGCCACGTGTACTTGGCGTCAAGGAGGGCGTACCGAGCCACCACGTTGAACGGGTGCTTCTCAATGCACTTACCAACCTCCTCCTTGTCGTAGTCCACGCTGTAGTACCACTTGGTCAGAGTCTTGAGACCCTTGTCCCTTGGCGCATTCCTTCCCAGGTTCTCAGTGGTACCGATATTCTCGTCAAGCAGCCACTGAAGAACAATGGAGTCAGACATAGGACCGAAAGGAATAGCACCGAAATGCTTTTCCGCTGAGATGAAATCGAATGTGGCATTGTGGGCAATCTTTACCCGGTTGGAAAAGAAGAGAGGACGGAGGACTTCGAATACCTCAGACGGCTTGAGCTGAGCAGGAGGCTCATCAAACGTCGGAGGGAAGAGATCCATCTTCCCAGTCTCTTTGTTCTTCTTACGATACTCCCTCTTGAGAAGCACATTGCCATTCGGGTGACCCATGGGAATGACAATCGCACGGCCATATGTGGCCATGGAGAGCCACACCACACGATTCTGAGTGGGGATGCCTCGTGTACCCGGACCAGCGGGACCAGGCATCGTCTCCGTGTCCCATGCAAACACGTCGAACTGGGAGAAGTACTCAACCTCCTCCCGCAGTTGCTCAATGGTAGTTACAAGACCTTCCATGCTCTCCCTTTCTCTACGACGAAGCCCCCTGCTGATAGAAGAAAATCTACCATGCAGGGGGCGTGTCTGTCTAGCTCTTAGCCCTTCTTCTCTCGTGCCTCGTCAGCCTTACGCTTGATCTCAGCCACGATCGGAGCGAACTCCTTCATCTTGTTCAGAGGCCAGTAGAACATGACCTCCTCACCGTACTTATTCGCCTGGAACTCCTCAACCTGCTCCTCTGTCAGAGGCTCAAGGTCATAGTCGTCACGAAGGTCATCCGCCTTGAGCGGGTGAACCGTGGACTGCCACGCGTTGTTCTGCTTGGTCTGGTGGACACGGAAGTACAGAGGACGGTACTTGCCGTTCTCATCCGTCTCACGGTTCAGAGGAGAAGTACGAGGCTCCTCTGCCAGGCTCACCAGAATGTTCTTGAAGTTGTTACCGAAGGTCCACTTACGAATGGTGTCACCATCAGTGGTCATGTCGACTACATTCATCATGTAGCCGTAGGAAGCACTGCCCGGAGCCTCGGTGCAGATAGGGCAGTCACCCAGACCCGCCTTCTTGGACTCCTCCATCTTCTCCTTCGCAATGGTCAGCGCAGGGTTGGCAGCACCTGATGCGTAGCACATCACAGGAGCCTTGCCAGGACCCATGAAGTGCTGAAGGTAGTACAGGTCAGGAACCTCACTGAGAACCTTGATGACCTTGGCTTCCTTGACGTCCAGGTACGGAGCCTTGACAACGTCGCGACGAGGAGCCTGAGGCGCACCCCAGCCACCTCCACCCGAGTAGGACGGACGGGACGGAGTAGCCGACTTCGGCTCATCCGGAACAGTCTCGTCAGCAGGGGCAGCGACCTTGGTACGACGAACAGCCATGTGTTTCTCCTTTTGCCAGCGGCAGTTAATTACGAGGTCTTACATTTACGAGTACTACTTTACACTATCGGACTGACATTTGTCAGCCTTCGAACTTCCTTACGAAGCTCTCCTTGATGCTGAACGGGATAGCTGCTTCGATCTGAGGATTCATCAGACTGAACACGCGCTCGTCCAGGTACGCAGCTACCTTATCAGGGTCTGCCTGAGAGTCAAACACTCCCTTCGCCGCAGCGAAGATGTGGTGGGCCTCATAGTCCCCGTAGTTGACCTTGAAGTTGGATGTTACCGTGCACTCCAGCTTCCCGTCAAGTGGTAGGAAGCTACGTTCTACGTCGCCTTGTTCAACGACTGGAACAGCTCCACTGCTCTCGCTGTGAACTGCGTCTCCGACAACCGTACTCCTTTTTGCGGCCAAAATACTCTCTCTTCCTTAGCGATCCTTACCAACCCCTCAACCATAGCACGGGTGTACATACGACGTCTACCCCGTGGGTCCTTCGAGGGCTTCATGTACACAGTCCTGGGAATGATACCTTCCTTTTCCCAGGCGCGCAAGGTGTTAGGACTTCTACCACCCAACGCAAGCGCGAGAGCGCCAATGGGGAAGAACTCTGTCTCCTTACCCTTCACCAGGAAGATGAAGGGCTTCAGGTCCCATTGATCGCTCTCGTGCTGTTGTGTCTTCTGCGTCTCTGCTATGTCGAGAGGTGTGGTAGACCCAGGAAAGAACTTACTGTTCAGTACGTTCGATTCCATAGTAGTCCATCAACTCCTCCATGAATTTGATTACTGTTTCGCCCTTCTCCTTGGCGAGAGCGTCCAGGTATATGGCCTTGACCATATCACACCTGAAGCCCCACTCAGGACTCCCCGAGTCCCGCAGGGACACCAAGTCGGGATGCAACGTCCCGAATCGCTTCGTAGACGTACTCAAAAGCCTCCTCCGATGCTGCCTGTACGTGCCAGACTTCTACGTCCTCCGGAGACTCGTGAGGGTCATGGTAGTCATAGACCTCAGCCCAGCCGTTCGGAGTGATGATGTCCCATTGTGCCATGGTCTTGTCCTCATCACCAGAGCCATGAGATCCCAGCGCTTCCGTCAGAACCTCAAAGCTCGTGGTGATGTGGTCAATGCGATTACGCGCCACGAGTCTCCCCAGCATCAGAAACCCAGAAGTCCTCTGCGATCTGATTCATGATGTCATCGTGCGCCTTATTCAGGAAGTCGTTCCATGCAGCGTCGTACTCGGTGTACATCTGCGCTTCCTCAGAGAACTGAATCTTGTTCCAGATCTCCTGAAGCTCAGGCGTCAACCGAATATGAATAGTTGGAACGTCCAGACGTAGCCATACTCTGTTCTCTGCCATCTTTCCTCTCTTGGAAGTACTTGTCAAGAGACTGGTGACTGACGAGGTTGACTTCTCCCTCGTAGTACCAGCCATGCTGGTACACAGGGGATTCGATGCACTTGATGATGTAGTAAACTGCCCTGTCATCAGGGTCAGTCCATGTTCCCATGATCTCTACCACCCAAGGGTGCTTAGGATCACTGCATTCAATTGCGTTGTCCAGAACTGTACCGATCGAAAAGTAGTCCATCGAATCCCCTCTGTCTGTCACTCGTGATAGTAGTCGTACTGTACCACTTGACCAGGGCTTACCACAACCTGTGTGTGGTCACCGAACTTGGTACGCAGAGCATCCTCAAACTCGATGTCATTCACAGGAATGTCTACGTCTGTGATGCCATCAGGATGACCACTGCCAGGAATGTAATCGTACGTACCTTCCTCGTAGCGACGGAAGTACTTCCCATCCTCCTCATAGAAGCCATAGCTACGGTAGGGACCACCAGTCTCTGCCTCGTAGAACTCCTTGCTGACCTCTATCGTACGGTCCTCGTGAAAGTCCCCTCGCAGCCAGTTCTCTGCTACCTCTTCGTTGTTGGTGACAGAGAGATCATACACGCTGAACTCACAGGGCTCACCATCATTGAAGTAAGGAGTGTACTGGTGCCAAGTGGCAGCCAGAATTCCCTCATCAAATGCAGCCTGGAACTTCGGATACAAGTCCTCAATAGGCTTGGGAACAAATTGTCTACGGTGATAACGAGTAGGCTCGTCACCTCCAATAGGCAGTCCCATGAATTCTCTCTTGGCTAGATCACTCACCCGATATGCCTCCAAATACTTGCTTGAAATTGCCGATTTCCTTACGCATTCCACCAGACATCCAATCGTTCTGCGCTGTCTGAATGCGCTTGAGGTAGTCTGCGGAGCTAGGAATCCATCCCAGGTCTTCCAGGATGTGCTGCTCCGCTACGAGCCGTACAGGGACTTCCAGAGTCCCGTGTCCGTTCTTCTTCTCTACTGTGATGGTGCGCCCGAAGATACGCTGACAGAGCCATACGCCTTCAGTGTGGTGGTAAAGGGCACGATGCCTGACGTCACCAAGACTTGTCTTGGAGGAGTCAATGAACTCCTCAATCTCAATGTAGTCCTCAGGCTTCCCTCCCCACTTCCTTGCTGCTGACACTGCATGGTGCCAGGAGTTCATGCGTATCCGCCCCTCTTATTCGTCGGCAGGAACCCACTTGTCCACTACTACAGACTTCTTGACCACCTTCGTAGCCTTGACCTTACTGTCAAAGTCGAATGAGTCATAGTCCTGACTCTCAGTGGCTCCGTCTTCCCAAGTGAACTGCCAGTGGTCCCCGTTCTCGTCCTTGAAAACGGTGTCGTAAAGAACTCCCCAACGGGTACGTCCTACGATCTCTTCGTCTACAGGAGAATAGCGAGCGTCTAGCTCCTCCAATTCCTCTTCAGTGAAATCTCTGGTAATAGCCATTAGAGGTCATCCTCATCTAGCTCACCGTTCAGAATCTGAATGGCGATCTCATAGCCTTCCCAGTTATCCACACCCGCAGCTTCCAGCGCGTAGAGGAACGCACTATCGTCCTGAAGCTGTTCATAATCCGCCTTGGTAATGACAATCACGTCATCGCCAACAGGTACTCCTGCCATATGATCTCCTTCTAGTCGTCCATAACCGTACCCATCCGCAATATGAATGGGTACGATTAAATACGGCTAGCAGCCCTCGTGGTTGTACTTCATCTTGCTGATCTCCGCACCCTCAGGCTTGACTGAGTACTTGTAGTACGTGGTGCTGGAGACGTTGTACCAGACATCGTCATTGTCAGTATTCCCGTTGACGTTGTCCAGCTCAATGCAGTACTGCTTGGCCTTGCCAGGCTTGTAGTGCCTGTCAATGACCTTCTCGGTGTACGTCTCCGTGCCGTCCTTGACCTTGCGGGAGGACTTACACACGCCCTTCTTGTAGGACGTGCACACAGTCTTGTACTTGTCCCGAACCTTGGTCACCTTGTGGCTCAGCTCAGGAACTGCCTTGACAGCCTTGGTCGTCTTGACATCGTCACGAAGACCGCTGACCTCCTGAGGCTCACCACAAGCAGTGAGAGCAATACCCAGAACAGCAACGCCTGCAACGACCGTACGAGCCTTCATTTTCTCCCCTTTATTCAGCGATTGGATTGAATGCCCAACTCACTGTCTCTGTGAAGCCCTTCTCAAAGATCTCATCATCGATAAGGTCCTGAACAAACAGATTCCACCAGGCATCCTGATCAACTACTTCCACCAGCTTGATTACCTCAAGGTGGTGCTCTGTGAAGTCATCGTCAGGAACTGCCTTGATGTACTCCTTGATGAAGTCTTCATTGAGACGCTTGCTGGACTTTCTCGTGTACTGAAGTGCCTGGAAGTTATCCTCTCCCATCTTCATGGGATTGTCAAGCTCCAGCACCTTCGAGCCAGCCGCATTCTCTCGTCCCTGGGACTTGATGTACGGTACCAACTCGTCTCGTGTGTCTTCCATCTCCTTCTTGAGATCCTTGATCTCCTGTCGGAGTGTCAGGTACTTGGCTAGCTTAGTACGGATGACGATGTCAGTCAAGGTAGTCCTCCAAGAACTTCGTAAGGGATCGTGCTGTAGATTCCAGCTTACCACCTGGCACTGACATCCGTCCACCCAGAATGGCTGATGAAACCTTGTTCTTGAAGTCCAGCTTGGCTCCTTGGTACTCCTCCACACTATCAGCTACGATCAGATTGTCAATGTAGACATTCCGGAACGTACTGGACGCTCTGACGTGTCTACCGTTGCGCTGTTTGAGTGCGCCAGAGGACAGGGGTCTGTCGTAGTTGATCAGGTGGGAGGCCATGAAGAGGTCTACTCCATAGCCTCCCGCATCGGAGGAAAGGAATAGCCTTACATCAGGATCATCTCCAAAGGTTGCGATGGCTTCGGCTCGTTCTTTGCCGTTCAGACCTCCATGAAACAACACGCAACCGTATTTGTCAAGCCTCTCAGCCAGCAGTGGCAAGATGCCCTTGAAACGACAGAAGACGATCACCTTGTGACGAGGGTCTTCCGCCATGTACTCTTCCACGATCTCTACGCACGCGTCAAGTTTCGCGCCATGCGCGCCTTCCGGAAGAAGTCGTCCATCAGCACGTAGTTGCGACGCATACTTAGAGCCATGGTTCGAGTCGGGATCGTCATAGGCTTCTGCCGAGGCTCGAAGAAGTTGCGGGTCATCGAGAAGGAGGTGGAGTGCAAGTAGTCGAGACGTGATCCTGCCTGTGCTGGAATCTCCTTCGGATGCATCACCACCTTCATAGTATCGAGAGAGGTCCAAGGCGACTGTGGGTCCCGCCATACGAAGTTCGGCCAAGAGATCTCGTGCGATGTAGTCATACAGCTCCTTAGTGTGGGGGTCCATGTCGACGTGCACGTTGTATTCTGCCACAGTAGGCATGAAGTCCGCAACCTCCGGATCATCCTTCCGCTTGTTGACACAGGCAGTCATCAGACGTGCGTGCAACTTGTCTACGTTACGGTAGCCCGTAATGATATTCGTGTAAACATTGCGCTCGATGTATTCAGCCTCATAATCCCTCCAATTACCGAATACAGATGAGTCAATCCATTCCATAATGGAAAAGACTTCTTCTGCTTTCCCATTCTCAATAGGTTCAGCAGTCAATCCAATTCGATAAGGAGTTCTTACGGATTTCTTTATGGTCTTTGTCTGTTGTGGACGGAAATTCTTAATGGAAGTCACCTCGTCCACAAGCCCCAGCTCGGGCTTCAGAGCCTCTACGAACCAGGCGTCGGAGACTACCTGCCTCAGACCCATGACAACGTACGAGGGACGCTCCTGAAGGGCTTCCTGGTACGCCTTCTTACGCTTGGCTGGAGTCATGGAGCCATCGATGACCACACAGTCCTGGTCCGTGAACTCCGAGATCCTGTTAGCCCACTGTACTGTGAGGCTGGAGGACATGATCAGCAGTGCGCAGGACACATCTCCTCTGTCTCGTAGCGCTTCAATAGCGTGCAGTGATACGACTGTCTTTCCCGTACCCAAGTCCAACGCAAGAAGCGCCCTCCCTCGTGTGGTGATGAGAGAGGACGCTTCGAGCTGGTAGGGCCGTAGCTCACCAGTAAATGTCATATGCGTGCCAGCGGTAGAGGCACAGCGGTAAGAACTGCCTGACGAATCTGGCTGTCGGTAACCTCTGGCTCTCCGATGTCCTTCCCTTCTATTCCGGAGTAGTTCAAAAACTTGATTGACTTACCGGAACGAAGGTACTTCTGTCTGAGCTTTCGGGCTTGCTCTCTTCCGGCGTCGTCATTATCGAGTGCGATAACAATAACATTTACCCGGTCGAAAAGCAAATCCATTTGTGCGTCTGTTACTTTTGCCCCGTACGAGGCGACTCCTCCTGTGATGCCTGCCGTGAACAGTCGCAGGCAGTCCAAGGGGCTTTCAAGAAGGACCGCGATGGGCCCTTCAAGACAGTCAATACCGAAGAGTGTTTGTCCCTTAGGTATACGGGCTGGCTTGTTATCAAAGTAACCATCTCCCTTTTCCTGGTATCCCCAGAGATCGTAAGTGTCAGGGTCACGGACAGGGAGAATCCAGTGTGAACTCTCCCTGTCCCACAGGACACCGTAGTGGTTTACAGCTCCCTCAGAAAGCCTTCGTCGTGAACGCTCGGGCTCGGGAGGTGAACCGAAAAGAGCCAGTCGTGACTCGTTCCACTCCCGACGTGGCACGAACTGTTCACGCTCAGCGGGAGCTGAAAGATATCTGCGGACTCGTTCGACTCCACCACGACTACGGACCCACTGCGCTGCGTCTGCACGAGAGACATTCAAAACCTCCTGGACTAGAAAGACGAATGAACCTTCGAAACCACAACTGAAGCAACTGTGCTGACCTGTGGTCAAGTTGACCGACCACTTGTCAGGCTTGCTTTCCTGTCGCCCCAGATTTTCAGGGTGACCTGGACAGTACGCCCAGGCTTCCCCGTCCTTCAACTTTACCGCTTGGATACCCAGCTCGTCAAGAGCTGCTAGTACGTCTCCTGGGACCGGAATTCCTCCCGTTCCCCAGCCGTTAGTAGCTCGTCGTGTACTCCTCATCATCGTCGTCCATCAGCTCCGTGTCAAGGTCGTCATCCATGGCCTCAAGCTCTTCGAATGTACCAGTGTTGAAGTCCATCCGCACCAGACACTCGGTAGGAGTACCACGTCTGGTCATGATGATCTTCAACTTACGCATGTGTACATCCTCCGTACGCTCCACACCAATTACGACGTTGGAGTACTGAGCAAATGCACGAGATCCCATCATGGAGTCGTTGTTCAGCGTCTCACCCTTGGTACGGGCGGGAGTCGACTGAGTGACGTCAAGGATACAGATCTCACGGTTCATCGCCATGAACTTCAGCGCGGACACGATGTTGGAAAGTGCCTGAGGAGAGCCCTTGTCGAACCCTTCCTCGTCCTCCATCATGTACACACCATCAATCACGACGATGTCTGGCTTGAGTAGGTCGATCTTAGCACCGATTGCTGTGACTGTCATGCAGTCCTCGGAGAAGATCATTGGAGGCAGGTTCTCTGTCATGTGAACAGAACGCTCAAGAGCCTTCCACTCCTCATCATTGATGTTACCGCTGAGGAGCTTCATGTCATTGATGCCTGCACGGTATGCGTCAAGACGTTGCTCCTGCTCCTCACACGTCATCTCGAACGTGATATAGAGCACTCGCTTACCGTATTCCTGTGCATGCTTTGCCATGAGCAGAGCGAACACAGACTTGGACGCCTTGGGCAGACCTGTCAGGGTGATGAGCTGTCCTGGCTGGAAGCCCTGTGTGGCCTTGTCGATGGTTTCGAAGCCCGAAGGGATACCCACCATCATTCCGGGGTTGTTCTTGCGCTCACGGTACCGTGCAAGACGTTCAGCACCGTTCTGGGTAATGTCGACGTCCCGAGACTTCGGCACATCGTTGTGGATCTTACCAACGAGAGCACCCAGTGCGTTGACAGCCATGTCAATGTCCGGAAGCTTAGCGTCCCCATTCAGGTCCACCTCTTCCATGTAGCCGACAACCTCACTGAGCTTGGCGTCGATCATGCCACGGATGTGCTGCTTCTGCATGCGAGCAATGATGTCACCCCAGGGTTCGTCCACCTCAAGCAGACGTACCTTGGAGCAATCGTTCGTCATGACACGGAGAGAAGGAACCTCACCGTGATCACGGTAGTACTCAGTGATGTAGACAAAGGCTTCTCGCCAGTCCTTATTGGTGAAGAACGGAGGCTGGATATCTCCAGCTTCCGCAAGCGAACCCTCCTGGATAATCTTGGATACCAGGAGCTTTTCCGGATCAAGAGTTCCCGCCATGCCCTCCCCTTTCTATGTGATAAGTCCCATCAAGTTCAATTGGTCAGGGGTGCAGTACTTCCCCTTGCCTCCCCACCTTAGCATCCTCTCCTCAGCGGGATCAAGGACTGCCAGGATGGAACGGTCATAGATCAGCTCGTGCATAAGCTCCTGCTCATCATAGGCGACAACGTCACCGAAGAGCAAGTTCTTCTGATCAAGCTTGTTCCGAACTGCGTCCGCAAAGTCTGCACCATGGAACGTCAGGATGTCAACCCTGAAGTTGTAGCGGAAGTACACATCACGGATGCCCTGTTTGGTAGGCTCGTTCAACTTGTACTGATTGACTGCCTTATCCCATTGCTTGCGCTTTCGAGCCAACGCCTCAAGGGCCTTGCTTTTGGTATCAGGAATGATACCCACAAGACCCTCAAAGACGATATAAACGCGAGGGAGAACAGTGTTACTCAGTTCACCCTTCATCATGTGGCGACACTCCGCTTGGCGAAGCCTCAAGACGGAGACGCCAACGCGTTACTTCCTGCTCAATTACGTCAGGGTTGAGGAATTCCACCTCTCGCTCATTACCATCCTCATCAAGAAAGGACGTGACAGAGCTGAACGCGTCGTCCACTGCCTTGAACAGCTCTTCGTTGTTCTTGTCAGGGTCCGGGCACGGTGCAGTGCTCATTCTTCTCCTTAGAAAGTGTCAGGCTCTTCCTTACCGCATCGGCAGAAAGAACCGCTGTGACCGTTGTCATCATCGAAGTACTGGTACTGGTGCACGTGAGGACCCCAGCCCTTGGGCTCCTTGTACTCCTCATCCTCCCAATCTTCCCAGTCATCCTGGTACTCACGGTAGGTAGGTGGCCAGTTGTCCTTGACCACAGGAGCGGGAATCTCACGGCAGCAACCATCGCATCCGTGTACCCAGATACCCTTGCTGCCCTGCTGCTTGGCGATAAAGCTAGCAGAGTCAGGGTCAGGATGTCCAATCCCGTGCGGACACATACGCTCAATCAGCCAGAACTTGTCTTCCCGCATGAGTTGAGGTGCGTCAGACAGTTTATGGTACGACGGATTGTGAATTGCGCAACCATTGATGTCACAATCAACAGTCCGCTTATGTACATAGAACTGACGTCCCGTACAGTCTTCCCAGGTATCGTGAAGCTCACCATAATGCTCCAGCACCTTCTCTTCCTTCAGCTTATTCTCATGGAATTCCTGCATGAATCGGAGAGACATATCAGTATATGCCTCACGAAATTCAGGATCAGCAAGATCTTCCACGAGATCCGCCCAGAACTGACCATGGTCAAATGCCGGGCGGAATCCTCGTCGCATCATTCTCCGCAACCTCCACTGTCAAAGGAACTGTCGGTACTGGTGGTGTCACAAGACCAGGAACCTTCGTTGCCGTAGTCATGATCGTACCCTACCGTGGTGCCACTGACACTGTCAACCCACTGAACTTGCTGACGGTACTTGCTGTAGTTACAGGACATCTTATGAGGACGTCCTCTGCCTACCTTACAGATACGGCAAATAGTTGCCATCTTTTCTCCTTACGGTTTGCATTCCACATAGACCGCATTCTTAGTGGTGTTGTACACACGGTAACTGACACCAGTACGACGCGCAGAAGCGCGGGCAGTGTTAGCACCACCCGCCTTCCGCACCTTGCGATCAGTCACCCACGATCCGTTGACGTACGACTGTAGAACGTAGTTGTCATTGTCCTCGTGGTGTGTCTTCACTCAGAAGTCTCCCTCCGCAACCTGGTACGTGTTCAGCCCCAGCTTACGCCAACGCCTCACCACACGGTCCCTGTCGTCCAGAACCATATCGACATCGTAGTCCTCACGGACGTAGGTGTCAAACAGGAACTGCTTGACGTCTGCATCGTTCACGGTGAGCATGTCACTCGGACGCATGTGCAGCACGTTGTAGGGAATACCGTGGAACTCCATCCACGCTTCCGTGTCCTTGCGGACGTTGTTGATGTCCGGACGACCAGAAAGAGCGATGACGTAGTATCCCGCCGCAGCGTACAGATCCACAGTACGCGCCACCTTGACGCGCAGACCATCCGTGTACACACGGCTGTAGTCGTAAGGCGAACGGTGATCGTGGCTTGCCAGCGTACCGTCAAGGTCTACGACGATTGCCTTCCGTGTCCCGAGCTCGGGGAAGTACCGGGGCGAGAGCACCACATCGTTCATGAACTCGTCCGTCAGACGCCAAGGCTTCTGGAGCTGACGTGCCATGTTCTTGATGACGATGGGACCGACGTAACCC
>JACCDR011015715.1_pt1 | contig 11826 bp, 25 predicted proteins | sample 7446431 | NCBI WGS metagenome assembly JACCDR01 (sample SAMN15323443, study PRJNA562643) | freshwater metagenome | isolation source: river surface water | place: USA:Blue River Watershed | collected 2017-08-17
AACAAACAATGAAGATTGGAGATTATCATGCAAGCTCTTAAACAGGTTGGTGATTTTTACGAAGGTACAAGCACCGAGTTCGTTAACGCTGGTGTGCAGGTAAACGGTCAAAAAATTGATGCAGTAGGTGTGTCTGTGCTGGCTAAGTATGGTATCATTGAGGTTGTCGGTAAGGCAGAGAAAATCGAAGGTAAGCGTGGTAAGGTCGGTAATATTTTTCGTATCAAAAAATCTTTTGTGAGTTTCTAAAATGAAAGAAAACAAACTAATCCGTATTCAACTCAAGTTGAAGAAGCGCAATCATCTTGTTGAGATTGTAATGAAGAAAGCAGTCAAGAAGCACAAGAATAAAAAGCGCGAAATTCTTAATAGTTTCAAGGAGTACGATCATTATGACTAACTACAACTACGTCAATATGCCGGGTTTCGGTGATCCTGAAACCTATGGATTCTATGTAGAGGATCAGGGTACATATGACACCGTAGAGGTATTTGTGGATGAACCTTCTTTTGATTCTGACAGTTTCGTGGCTATTGTAGAAACCTACAATTCGGAGTTTTCTTCAGTCATTGAAGTTATTACAGATAACGGTGTATTGCCTTCTACTAGTCTTACTGAAGCAGATGTTCAGATGATTAAGAATTGCTATATCGTTCAGAAGTTTAAAGAGAAATCGAAAGGTATTTGATATGTCAAGTAATAAAGAATACCATCCTGACTATTGGGTGGTTATTAAACTAACCAATAAATCAACAAACGATATTCACTATCGGGTATTTGCAAGTTGGTCTGGTGGTTATTTGCACGGGTCATCTTGGAAAATCAATTCCGGTATTACTGAAGTGAAGTCAGGTAAAGATCATTGGTATTTCTACGGTGGTTCTGGATCAGTTTATCAATGCTCTAAATTGAGGTACGGTTTGAATGGATATGGTCAGAATGTTCTGAATCAAACTATTCTAGATGTGCAAGATGAAGTGCATATTGAAATTCTAGAAGATCAAGATTGGTCTAAGCTGGATTGTAAAGATTAAGGAATAATATGAACGTCAAAATGATTCGTGAAAATTCAGACGGTTCTGCTGATTTTGAATTTAATCTTTCACCAGAAGAAATGGAACTGATGTTGATTAATGGTATTCGTGCTGCAATCCTAGCTGGTATGGAACAGGCTAAAGCATGGAAAGCTGAACTTCCTGATCTTCTGGATGATGACCAAGCATTTGAATAACCCTATAATTTAGTCAACTTTACGTAGAACTGCATGATTTCGTATATAATCTGGTCATGTTCACAGCACTTAGGAGTTTTTCATGAAAGTGTTCAAGTTCTACAACGATCCCGGTCATGGTTGGTTGGCTGTTAAAATCAGTGATTTGTTTGAAATGGGTGTTCAGCACTCCATTAGTCGTTACAGCTATATTCGTGGCATGACTGCATACCTTGAAGAAGATTGCGATGCTGCTAAATTCATTGAAAAATGGAAAACAGTAAATAAGTCTTTTCATTACGAACAAAAACACACAGGTCGTAATTCACCGATTCGTTCATATGAACCTTATTCTGTGTTTCAAGCTGAACAAGTCTACAAGAAAATTAAAGGTTGGGTATGAAATATAAATTAACTGAATATTCCAAACAACAACAACCATTTGTAAAATGGTATAAACGAACCTATTGGTCTTTGTGGGGTTTAAATACCAAATACTCAAATCTTCTGGATTTATGTCATGATGGTACTTTTGAAGATGAAACAACTCAATTAATGTTTGAATCATGGTCTGCTGGTAAAAGAAATGAACGATCTAAAAAATAAAGACAACTATGATGAAGCAATTTTTCGACTTAAATCAATCTGTAATTTATTGTACGGTGGGTATTACGAACCGTATTCAGATCGTGATGTTAGACTTGCAGAAAAGATTCAACTTTTAATCAGGGAAGAAAATGAAATTAGTAAAAGTTCAAATTAACCCTCATAATAGAATCAGGATTCAATGTTCCTGCTGTTATGAAATGAAAGCTGAATCGCTTACTTATGCGGACTTGGATCGTCCTTGGTTTTATGTTTGCTACGAGTGCATTCCTGATTACACGAAAGATGAACCTGAGCCGTTTAAATACGCTATGGATAAAGCGCAGGAGCAATTGAATGTTTCTCTATCTCAAAAATCAATGCTTGAAATCTTTGAAAGACTGAAGGATAAGTAAATGAAAGTTCTAGTTGCATGTGAACATACAGGAGCAGTCCGTGATGCTTTCGCAAAAGCTGGTCATTATGCAATGTCTTGTGATCTATTGCCCGATGAATCAGAAACTAAAGGATTACACCATCAGGGTGATGTACGTGACGTATTAAACAGTGATTGGGACTTATTGATTGCTCATCCACCTTGTACCTATTTGGCTGCATCAGGTATGCACTGGACAACCAGAGGATTGCGTGATCCTCAATTAACAGAAGACGCTTTGGATTTTGTTCAATTACTAATGAATGCTCCTATTCATCGAATTGCAATTGAGAATCCAGTTGGTGCAATTAGTAAAAGAATTCGAAAACCTGATCAATACATTCAACCGTATATGTTTGGTCATGATGCAAGTAAGAAAACCGGTTTGTGGTTGAAGAATCTACCTGCATTGGTGGGAACTAAATATATACCACCTAGAATCGTTGATGGTAAGCCGAGGTGGGGTAATCAGACAGATAGTGGTCAGAACAAGCTGGCACCCTCTAAAGACCGTTGGAAGCTGCGTAGCGCAACGTATGAAGGTATCGCTCAGGCAATGGTTGATCAGTGGAGTGCATTACCTGACTAAACTACAGGGTCATTCTGTTTGATCGAAAAGTTGTGCTATACTTCAGTCATGTCAGCAAACAACAGGAGTTGTCAAATGAAAGAAAAGTTCTACATCAAGCCAGCAAGTAAAGGTGCTACAAAGGTTGGTGAAAGGAACGATTGCGTAGTTCGCGCTATTACAAATGTAACCGGTATGGATTATGACTATATTCATTCTGTGCTTAAAAAGCATGGTCGCAATGACGGACAAGGAACATTTGCGAATACGTCCGTAAAAGCAATGCAGGAACTTGGATTCAAACCTGTTGTCATCGGTAAAAGTCACTGGAAATACTACGTCAAGGATTGCGAAGCTAATCCTAAAAAAACTCTCAATCAGGTAATGAATGATTTACCTGCTGGTAAATTCGTAGTGTATGTAAATCTTCATGCTACTGCGCTGGTCAATGGTCAGATTGTAGATACATTTGAGCAAGGTAAAAAGAAACCTGTTCATGTTATTTGGTATCATCCTGAGTTGAGTTTTAAATAAACCCTACATACCATAGGGTTTTTGTAAAAGTTCTCAAAAACCTGTTATACTTGCACCATCACAACAAACAAACAACGGAGTACACCATGAGCTTCACCTACGAAAAAATTGGATTCCTTGACAAAGGTATTGATGGTAAAGATGAGTACATCAAAGTCACAGCGGACGGTGCAATTGACTATAAAGTTCTGAGGGAAGAGATTGAAAATCAGTACTTTCGTGAATGCAGTCATCCCGGCAGTTATTTCTGCACCAGTATGAGAATTCACAAGGATGAATGGTTCGATGACGAGTGCATTGTTGTTGTCCAACATCGTTATGACATTTAATCAAAAGGTAAATCATGAAAGCTTATCGTCATCTGGTCAAATATTGCCTTGATAACAATTGCGTTGTATCCGTTTGGGATGGTGAAGAATGGCAAGTAAAACGCAGTAATAAATCAAAAGAGATTACTGACGCTATTGAGTCGGTTGATGAAGCTCAAATAAAGATTTATGATACTGAAGGTAAAACAATGGGTTGGGCTTTGACTATTGCTTACGGTGTCGATGATGATGAAACTGTAGCTGACCACACCATGACTGAGTTCATGGATCAGTGGTGGGAGCAGTACATGATGAAAATTTCTTGAGTATTTTGTAGGGTTTTTCTGAAAGTTCTCAAATTTCGGTTATAATCTAACCATCGCAACACACACTGGAAAGTAAAAATGGCAACCATCAAAACATCCGAACTGACTGGCTCCGCACTTAACTGGGCAGTGGCGATGTGTGAAGGGGTGACTGTGAAAAAGTACCCGGAGTCACCATCCTTGTTTTTTGGCGAGGGTTTTGACAAATATCGTCCGTCTACCGACTGGTCTCAAGGCGGGTCGATCATTGAGCGGGAGCGAATAAATGTTCACCTGTTGGACGACAAGCCAGACATCTGGGCAGCCAACCTTGGTAACCCTTGGGGAGCATTACCCAATGTATTTTCACGGCTCGGACCCACACCCCTGATCGCAGCCATGCGCTGCTATGTAGCGTCCAAACTAGGTGACGAAGTTGAAGTACCTGATGAGTTGTTGAGTATTTCTTAAGGTTTTTCCAAAAGTTCTCAAAAAGCTGTTACAATCTACTCATACCAACGCAACACAACGGAGTAAATCATGATCAAAGCTGCACCTGTAGTTCAAAAAGTCGCTGTGTACTTCAACCTGCACAAGAAAGTGTTCAGCATCAAGGCTTTGAGTGGTGAGTTCAAAGGTCGAGTGATTGCTCATTCTGAATATGTTGAGCTTGAGAACTGCAAGTTCAAAGTCTCTGAAGCTGGTCGTCAGCGTGTCCTGCGTGAGAAGCGCAAGAATGTTCATGCGTTTGTAACTGGTGATCTGGTGTCTATGGATTACACAGGCATTTGTGGTGAAATGGCAATGTACAATCCGTACAAGTATGATTCCTTTGTTCGTTTCTTCAATGAAGAGAAATTGACCGATGCTAAGTCCGTTCAGATGCAAGCTGAGAATGGTCGTGGTCGTATTTATTTCCGATAATATTACAGGGTTTCGGTGTATGTTCTTTTTGATTTTGTGAGTTAATGATTATTTAATACCCAATTTGCAAATTTAATTAGCTGGTCAATTGTTGCGTTTGCTTTCATTGAGTTAGCTAAATTACTGATAACTCTTACATTACCTTTTGTATAACCTAATTCTGGAATGATTCTATCTAAACTTGGTGAACTAGAAGAAGGTGCTCCTTCAGAAATTTCTAGTTTAATTCCTAATATTGGACAAAATTCAGGAATCGTTATGTCTTCTATTTCAATATTAAAATCTAAATTTTTAGCTAATGCCCTAGCTTTAGCGTTTCTTAGCATAAATATTTCAGGGTTTTCTTTTCTTTGTTCTTTTGCTTTTTTTAGTTTTTCTTCTTTTCTTGCTTCATAATATAGTTTCTCCCTTTCTTTATTATTTTCTTTCCATTTTCTTATTTGTTCTGCTTTGTGTAATTTCTTTTCTTCTTCTGTCATTCCATTGAGTCTAGTGTATTGTCTAATTTGTGTCATATTAATTCTCCTTAAATGAATAATTTTAACATAATTATTCTAGAAAATCAATACATTTTCCAATAATTTCAAAAAGCTATTTTCCAATTTTTGTCGTTTTTTTTTACCAACATTTCCAAAATTCCTAGAAAATTAGAGCAAATCATGGCACACATCACCAAAGATCAAGTCCAAGCTAAATCCATCAAGTTGAAAGAAATCAACAAACGTTATGGTGTAAAAGCTACGTTCAGTGGTTCCAATAGTAGTACTCTGCAATTGACAATTAGTTCAGGTAAACTGGATTTTATTGGTAATTACTGCGAAATGATTATTGCAAACAATACCTGTTTCGAACCTGATCGGGTTATCTCTAGCACAAAGAAATCTGGTTATATCCAAACCAATCATTATTATCTTGATAGTAACTTTAGTGCTATTGAACTTCAATATCTTGAAGAAGTATATGCTCTGATGCAAGATGGTCATTGGGATGAATCAGACATTCAAACGGATTATTTTAGTTGCAGTTGGTACAATAGCATTCATATTGGTCGTTGGAATAAACCTTACGTATTGGAGTGATTATGCAGATTGTTTATTTCATTGAACTTAAGCATTCAACAGGTAGTTGGTATCCTATTGCTCTTGAATTTGATTCTGAAGAAGAAGCACTAAATCATGTAATCAATTCAAGGACTCATACTGCATTGGTATTTAGAATCAGGTCTAAAGTAATTCACTGATTTATTATTAAATTAATAAGCAATCATTGCCCTGCTATATGCAGGGTTTTGTTTTTGAACTAAAAACCCACAGGTATCGGATCGTTGTGCAACCAAAAACCCATACGTGGTTTTGAATTAAAAAACCCATTGGGGGTCTGTAGGAATGCCTCTAGAACGCATCAGATCGACGTATACGGCGTTTTATTCTAAGGTTAAGGGGTAGGTATAGGGTATGGGTAAAAACGCCTTATAGCGGTTTTTAGGCTGAATGCAAATGAGAATGATTCGCGTTTTGTATTCCGAATGAGAATCGTTCGTATATGGTTTTGTGCTTATATAAGTATATGTAAATATAAGTACTGGTTTATATAAGTAAATTATTGCATTGGAATATAAGCAATCCCTTATATAGCCTGGAACTATTGAAACCTGGCAGTCGATAGATAAATGCTATTTTAAGTTATCCACACCTGTGATTGCACTTATGCACATCTTATGCACCGATAGCATACCCCACGGGGTAGAATAACATGTGGATAATATATAGTTGCACTGTGGATAACTTTTTCCAAGGGGTAGGTGTGGGTAAACGAAAAAATGCCTCAAAACGCCTAAAAACGGCCTTCCTGAGCCTTTTCACATTATGGCATGGCACAGATTATGCTATCGTGTGCGCGTGTTCGCGCTTATGTAATGATCTGGCCGATAGTCTGAAACTATCGCACCGATAGAAAATTACAATGAAGAATTTTCGTTTGTTGTATCCGTACAACACTTTTCTTGGCATAATTCATTCCAAGGCAAGTGCATCACCACTTACCACTAGCCCAATCGGGAGATTCGGCATAGCGTACGCCTTCATTGTTCTTTAATAATTTATTGGGTTCTAGAATTGTCTGGAAATGAATTAATTAATAGTTCATTTCCGGGTCGATTTTGACCGATTCAAAGCAATGGTGATTTAAATGAAAATCGAAGACATTATCAATGCATTAATTGAAGCGAAGTTGATCGATAATGCGAAAATTCAAGCATTGGATCGCAACTATGACAACATGAACATGTTGATTGTCATATCAACTGGCCGTATTCCAACAATGACTGAAACAATCGAAACAATGATAAAATTATCTTACGATTAAAATTATCTATAACCCTATTTTAAATAGTAGGGTTATGGGCTAATTTTGGCCGATTAAATCAATTGGTGATTTAAATGAAATATTCCAGCACTAAATTTGTGACCATTGCAACTCTCGAAAATAACCCTCCCAAAATTGGGCAGTGGGTACTAATTGATGGGTCAATTAGGGGTCAATATCTGGGCAAAACCGAAGCGGGCTGTATTGTCATGCGTTATCAAAATGGTAAGTTTGGAAAACTGGCCGATACTAAATCCAATCATTATTTGCGTCAGTTCGCCATTGTCAACGGGAGCAAATAAAATGAAATTGATGGTTTCTATTTTGATCGCTCTCTGGGTTTCTTGTTTTTTGATTGTCATTTTTTAAGGGGTTATATCATGCGTCTGGTTTCTACAATTAATCGCTCTCTGGGTTTCAAGGCTAAAATTTATTTCAATGCTGAATATTCCGAGTATGTGGCCCGATTTTATGATGATAATGGGGTTCACATTAAATCAGCAGACTATTTCACCGATGATAAACAAGATGCGATTAATACCGCGCACCTAGAATTGAATCGACAATCGGAATTGATGCAATAAAATTTCCAATACTTGCCCATAGTACACTGTGGGCTTGTATGGGCGATTTTTCGCTCAGTCGGTGGGGTAGCCTTACCCCATGATCAAAACCCGCCCAAAACGGCTAAAAACAGCCTTACCGGGCATTCTAGGATGCTGCAAGCATGTTGCACAAAACCACGAAGCAAAACAAAGCAAAACCAATCACATCGGGTATCGCATACGCTGGGCCATCCCTTATTGATGGTAAGCCTATCGTTCTGATCCTGATAGGGGAGTCAGACAATTCTAAGACTGGGAACATGGTCCAGTCGTATATTATCCGTTCTGATATTGATCCTATTACAGCGAATCGTATTGGTGCAGATTATTCCATCTGTGGAAATTGTAAGCATAGGGGAATAGCAAACCCGGATAAAATTAAAGGTTTGGCTGATAATAGATCATGCTACGTCAATATAGGTCAAGGGGTTTTACAAGTATATAAAGCTTTTATTGCAGGCAAGTATCCTATTCTAGATAATGATCAATTACAATCCATGCTATCTGGGCGCATGTTACGTATCGGATCATATGGTGACGCAATGGCAGTTCCTCAAGGTGTAATTAATACCCTGATTGGATACGCTAGTGGACATACGGCATACACGCATCAATATAGCATGATCAAACCTGATCAGCCATTGCCTTATATGGTAAGCGCCGATAGTGAAATCGACGCTGTAGCGTTTCATTCTAGGGGCTATCGTACCTTTAGGGTCGTACCTATTGCAGACATTAATAAACCCCTATTGTCCAATGAAATAGAGTGTCCATCGTATAAGGGAATAGAATGCAGAGATTGCAGATTATGCAACGGGAATAAAAGTAAGGGTAAGTCTATCGCTATTCTAGCGCATGGTATTGGTGCGAAACATCATAATTGATGGGGGGTAAAATGAGTATTATTAAATATGGGCTAATTATGTATGGGTTATTGTGGGTTAGCCTAATCATATCATGCGCTCTTATTATTATCCGATATAAAATATCCCGATTAATTAACCCCAATTAATAACCCCCAATTAATAACCCGGTCTAATAGCCGGGTTTTTTTTTCGCCTATTAATAACCCCCAATTAATAACCCCCAATTAATAACCCCCAGGTCTAATAGATAGAATCAATTAATACCAGGCCACGATAGATAAAAACTATCGACTGTATCATAGATAAAAACTATCGGTTGATATTTTATAATAGCGAAAAGCTATCGGGTAGGGTATAGTGGCCTCATCAAGCCAACAAGACTTACAGCAGATAAAAACCTTTAACCCACCCAAATAGCAACCAAGATTATTACAAAGAATAATCAATATGCAATCAAGTAAACGAAATATTGTTATAGACGTTAAATACCTCTTTAAAAGGCTCAGGAAGGGGTCTAAATCGACGTATAAGCGTTCTTTTTAACTTCCGAGTACCTACGTAGCTGTAACTAAAATAATCGCTCTAAAGTCGTTTAAAGCCGTTTCTATCAACCCCCGATATTTAACCCCCAATGATATTTAGGTTAGTTAGAAATCCCGATTGATGACTTTTATTAAAAGTAAATTTATTTTAAATTTAAGGCACAACTAAAAAGCTATCCAGTACCGATTAATACTTAAGAATTACTACTTACAACTACCTACTCAGATATTTTCAGGCAATAAAAAAACCCCAAGGTATTAAACCAAGGGGTTGAAATTTATATTTTATGATATTTGTAGAATACTCAGGATTCTTCTTCTGAAGGAATATAATCTTCAGTTTTAATTTTAGATTTAGACTTAGAAACTCGTTCAGCTTTCTTAGCTTCAGCTTGCATCTTTTTGTATCTCTTCTCTTGAAGTACAGAACGATTATCAAGACGTTCAATAATCTCTTCTGCATTTAGCCAGATTTCTCTACCCATTAAAACTTCAGCGAATTCTTCTTCAGATAAGAAATCCATATAGACTTCTGACATTAGTTTCTTAACTCTGCTATCTACGAATTGAGCATGAGAGATTACATCAGATTGCTTACCGAATGATCCGAATGTAGCAGAATGAATCATCATGTTAGCATAAGGTGAAACTGAAATACTAGGAGCAGCTAAAGCGATCATACTTGCTGCCGATGCTGCCATACCGTCAATACAGACATGAACTTCAGCATCCGTAGAACGCATAGCGTTAATCAAAGCTACAGCACCATCCAGATAACCACCATACGAATTGATACTTAGATAAACAGCATCACCTTCATTCAGAGATTCAATTGATTGAATTAAAGGACGATAATATTTAGGTTCCTTAATACCTTCATCAAGGTAAGCTTTTACACAACGAAGTGTCTTGCTTTGTTCAAAGAACGGAAGATGAATCTGATGTTGAGACATACCCTGTGATTCGTCATCTTCATTGCATTGCACTGAGAAAGGTGCATTCTTAAAAGTAGTTTTAGTCATTAGTTGATACCTTTCTTCTCGTCCCTTGTGATGTTAATTATAAAACGTTTTACTGCATCTGAACGCACAATATCATCAGTTGAATTGAAGTCAATCAAACCGAATACGTCCTGCATATGATGTCGTTCAATGAAGTGAGCTAACCAAGCTAATCCTGATTGCTCTTTAAGTTCTGACTGACGAATATCACCAGCTAGAACCAGAGTAGAATTCTTACCCATACGAGTTACTAGTTTAATAACTTCTTCTTTGGTAAGGTCTGATGATTCTTCACAAAGCATAAAGGCATCATTAACCGATAAACCTTTAACGACTTCAAGAGGAAGAAACTCAATATCTTGTTGTGCCAGTGCAATTTCGTACATTGCATTACCTAGACGTTCTTTAAGAATTGATACTACAGGAGCAAGCCATACAGCCATCTTTTCTGTGTGAGAGCCTGTAAAAAATCCTACAGATTTACTAGAGCTAATAGCTGGTCGAGTAACGATAATTTTGTTGATTAAACCCATTTTATACTTGTCTGCTGCCATTACAGTAGGAATGTATGACTTGGATGTACCGGCAAATCCTGTAGCTACAACAATTGGTTTTTCTTCCAATAATTTCATGTAAGCAGCTTGTCGTTGGTTCAACGGACGAAGAGGATTATTGACGATGGATTCTTCTCGTTGTTCTTTAAATTTAGGTTTAATCCGTGAAGGATCACGGCGATCACCTTTCATTCTTTGTGCTGTTTTATTCTGCTGCATCAGCATCTCCGTCTTCTTGAGACTTAGGAGCAGAAGGAGGTCTACCGGGTCGTTTCTTTTCGGTTTGATCAACTAAAGTAGCAGCCATGTAAGAACCGAAAGACTGAGGACAATTCTCATTACTGTCTACATCAAACCCATAACCTTTTCGAATTAAAGGTTCAATCTTAGTGCAAAATTCAAGAAGAGAATAAGCTTCTACTTTGACAAATTTTTCCATTTAGTACCTCCTGTTGTGTTGAACGATAAGTGAATTATAGCACAAACATCAAATGAAAGCAATATGGTTCATGCACAAATATATTTTCTAAACCCTATTGACAAATGACTACTACTGTGATACCCTAATAATAATATATATTATATATATAGGTTAATAATAGACGTTTAACTATTAATTGTTAAATATTATTAGTAAGGTATATATAACTATATATAGATAACTTAAGTTATAACATACATTATTAACTAATATTATAACTAATTGTTAAACATTAGTTAGTATAGTTAGTATCTATACATAATACATTAGTTAATAACGTATGTTATAGCTTGCACTAAGGTTTAATCACCTACCCGAAACCAATTGAAACTTGCATTACGGAGAACCTATGATCGGCACTGAGCAATATTTTGAAGAACTAACCAACTTGATCAAATATGAAACCGTAGATGGTACTTTCTTTTTAATTAAAGATAACCAAAAGCATAGACAATTGTTTTCTGATGAAGAAGGCTATATAATTTTCTTTAAAAAAGGAAAGAAATACAAACTTAAGGCTAGTAAACTAGCTTACGAATTAG
>JACCDR011779656.1_pt1 | contig 11825 bp, 12 predicted proteins | sample 7446431 | NCBI WGS metagenome assembly JACCDR01 (sample SAMN15323443, study PRJNA562643) | freshwater metagenome | isolation source: river surface water | place: USA:Blue River Watershed | collected 2017-08-17
AATAAGGTATTCTATTTGCTCCCCTACGTAGGGGAGCAAATAAAAGATAAGAAATATCATTAAAAAATTTAACATCTTTTATTTATGATTTGTAAATAAGGTATTCTATTTGCCCCCCTACGTAGGGGAGCAAATAAAAGATAAGAAATATCATTAAAAAATTTAACATCTTTTATTTATGATTTGTAAATAAGGTATTCTATTTGCTCCCCTACGTAGGGGAGCAAATAAAAGATAAGAAATATCATTAAAAAATTTAACATCTTTTATTTATGATTTGTAAAAATGAAAAAATTGATTTATGATTTTTAAAAATCATAATAAGACTAGATATCTATATCATAATCAAGATGTCCACCAAAATTGAGAAGATTCAAGAATACATTAACAATAATGTTAATAATTTAATTAAGTTAGATATGTTAGAATTCTTTAATTATATCCATATTAACTATTATAATGAGTTAGATATTACATTTATGAAATATTTCTTATCATTATGTGGAAAGGAACATGAATTTTGTGTAGACCAGGAAAAATTAACTGAATTTGGTGTACTAAAAGAAAATGCTCAAAGTAATCATATTAAAAGAACTTTAACTGATTATCTATTATTAGTAGAAGATGAAGATTATATTTTGCTGTCCCACGTGGGGGAGTCAAGATTAAATAAACATGGTGGTTCAAATGGAAATAAGAAAACATACATATTAACACCTTACGCTCTTAAATTAGCATTAATCAGAAGTAAGAATACTAAAGTTTATGCAAGATACTATATTCTTTTAGAAATTGTGTTTAAATTTTATAATGATTATCAAACAATGTATAAAGATAAATTACTATTCATGAAAGATGATAAAATTGATCATTTAATTAATCAAAATAATAATTTACAACAAACTGTTGAAACAGTTGTAGATCAAAATAATAATTTAATTAATCAAAATAATAATTTAGAAAATATGAATTTAAAAATATTAAATCTTGCTGAACAACAAGGAGTTAAAATAGGCGAAATGCATGAAACTGTTAAAAAATTAGAAATTAAAATTGATGAATTAATCAAACTAATTAATAAATTTCTTAGTGGACAAATTGATTTGATTTATACTTTTCAAAGTAATATTCAAGATACTAAAGTATTAATTATGTATAAACTACAACATAAAGAAGATGAAACTAAATATAATTTAGTATTACGTTATGCAGGGTTAAATCAAATCAGTAAAAGTATTTCAAATTTTACAAAAAAGAAAGTTAATGAAGAATATAACATAGTTTCATTTACAACAATTGGGGCAATTCAACAAAATATGATTTCTGTTCAACAAATTTATAAAAAATTAAATAATATTGATTCTTTAAATAAGCAAACGTTAGATAATTTATCTAATGATGACTGCAACAAATTAATTAAGAAAGTGTTTGATGTGATTGATGAAAACAAAATTAAGAAATTTTCAGAGAATATGCAAAGTAATGATATTTTACGAGAGCATAACGACTCTATGAAACACTTAATGAAATTAGATAACAAATTTAATAAAGAACTAGTAACTATATTTGATAAGTATTTAGGTGAGAAGTTATATTCAAACAAAAGTTTTAGAGTATCTAAATTATGTACTGAATTAAAAGATTTATATCATAATTATAAACAATAACTCATAATATATGTTTTTAGTAAAATTGATTTATTTTTTATGAGATATAATACAACGATTTTATTAAATAATCAATATGACTACTAAAATGCAACAAATTCAAGAATATATTAACAACAATGTTAATAACTTAACTAAATTAAATATGTTAGAATTCTTTAATCATATTCATACTAATTACTATACTGAATTAGATATTTCATTTATGGATTATTTCTTATCATTATGTGGAAAAGAACATGAATTTTGCGTTGAACAAGAAAAATTAACTGAATATGGTGTATTAAAAGAAAATGCTCAAAGTAATCATATTAAACGAACATTAACTGAACAATTATTATTAGTAGCAAATGAAGACTTTTCACTGCTCCTCAACGTTGAGGAGTCTAATCTTGACTCCCACACGTGAGGAAGTCAAGATTAGAGAATCATGGTGATTCAAATAGAAATAAGAAAACATATACATTAACACCTTATGCGCTTAAATTAGCATTAATCAGAAGTAAGAATACTAAAGTTTATGCAAGATACTATATTCTTTTAGAAATTGTGTTTAAATTTTATAAACATTGATTTATTTTTTTATGAAATATAACAAAGACTTTCAATAATCAATATGACTACTAAAATGCAACAAATTCAAACATATATTAACCATAATGTTAACAATTTAACTAAATTAGATATGTTAGAATTCTTTAATAATATTCATACTAATTATTATAATGAATTAGATATTTCATTTATGTCATATTTCTTATCATTATGTAGAAAAGAACATGAGTTTTGTGTTGAACAAGAAAATGCTCAAAGTAATAATATTAAACGAACATTAACAGAACAATTATTTTTTAGTAGAAGATGAAGACTTTCATTTGGTGTCCAACGTTGGACACCAAATGAAATCAAGTGGCATTAAATATAAAAATGTATATACATTAACACCTTATGCGCTTAAATTAGCATTAATCAGAAGTAAAAGTATTTCAAATTTTACAAAAAAGAAAGTTAATGAAAAATATAATATAATTTCATTTACAACAATTGGAGCAATTCAACAAAATATGATTTCTGTTCAACAAATTTATAAAAAATTAAATAATATTGATTCTTTAAATAAGCAAACGTTAGATAATTTATCTAATGATGATTGTAACGAATTAATTAAGAAAGTGTTTGATGTGATTGAAGAAAACAAAATTACTAAATTTTCAGAGAATATGCAAAGTAATGAAATTTTACGAGAGCATACTGACTCTATGAAGCACTTGATGAAGTTAGATAACAAATTTAATAAAGAATTCGTAACTATATTTGATAAGTATTTAGGTGAGAAATTATATTCTAATAAAAGTTTTAGAGTAGTTAAATGATGCACTGAATTAAAAGATTTATATCATAATTATAAACAATAAGTGTTTGTAACTTTATATAAAAATTGATTTATTTTTTTAAAAAATATATACAAGGTATAACTAAGTATTATAATGCCATCAAGACTTGCAATTAGTGAAATTAACGAGCAATTAGAAAACATAAAATTATCAAATATTACAATTATTAATAATGATTATGAAAATGCTATTCAACCAAGTGAGATTAATATTACACTTAAGCCACATCAATTAAAAATGTTAAAAAAATGTTTAACGTTTGAACAAGGATCAACCATATCTGAAATTGACTCTGGTGTTGAATTTACTACTAATATTGGAATTCTTGGAAATCCTGTAGGATCTGGAAAATCATTAATTATTCTGTCTTTACTTACTCATGAATTACAGCGAACGTCTAAACCAATTATTGCTAATACTGAAAATTATAGTTTTTACAAAAATAATTTAATTGAAAAAAACATCAACGTGATTTTAGTACCTCATAATATTTTCCAGCAATGGAAACTATATATTGAAACTCAAACATCATTGAATTTTGAATTTATTGATACTAAAAAAAAAGTATTTGATTGTAAATTAGATACAAAATATATATTGATTTCATCAAGTATATTTACATTATTTTCAACTAAAGTAAATAATGATAATATTATCATATCTAGATGGATTATTGATGAGGCTGATTCTATAAGAATTCCTAATTTTCCGAAGATCAATTATAAATTTTGCTGGTTTGTTACATCATCAATTATTAATTTAATCTTACCAAAATTAGCATATTACCAAAAATCAGCATATTTAAATGCCGTAGCTGGAATTCCTAATAATGGATTTGTTAAAAATACATTTACTACGTTAGCATCAGATGCTAATAAAGATTATAGAAAATATTTATTCTTACTCAATTCTGCTGATGCTATTAAAGAATCATTTAATCTCCCTGATTACATTGTGCATAATTATTTATCTTTATCCCCAAATATATTAAATGTATTACAATCATTGATTCCTGAAAATGTTCAAGCAATGATTTGCGCTGGTGATATTGATGGAGCAATTGAAGCATCTTCATTTACTAAAACTAATAATGATAATTTAATCAGTATTATTTGTGAAAATATTATTGAAAAAATTGCTAATAAAAATATTGACTTACAAGCAATTATGCAAAAAACTTATAGAGTTCCTGCAACAAAACAAGAAGCAATTGATAGAATTAAGAATGATATTATGCAACTTGAACAAAAAATTGAAAATATCAAGCAAAAAATTAAAGATTGTAATATGGACCCAATTACATTTTGTGATATTGAAAAACCAACAATTGTTACATGTTGTAACCAAGTATTTGATTTTGAATCTATTACAATATTTATGACAACTACAGCAAACCCAAAATGTCCATGCTGTAGAACTGATATTACACAAAATAGTATTGTTATTGTAAATAATAACGAAGATGATGAGGAATGTAAGGAAGAAATAAGTTCATCTGAATATATATTTGTAGAGCATACTAAATTAGAAAATTTAGAATATATTTTATCAAATAATATTAATGTAAACAAAGCAAGAGTTTTAATATTTACATCATTTGATAATTCATTTAGCAATGTTGATGAGTTATTTAATAAACTTAACATTAATTATAAGTTTATTGCTGGAACTGGACATCATATTAAAAATGTAGTTGAATGGTTTCAAGAAGATGCTGCCGGCGTTAGAGTATTATTATTAAATGCTCATAATTGTGGAGCTGGTTTGAATTTACAAAATGCAACAGATGTAATTACATTTCATAAAATGGATAAAGCATTAGAAACTCAAATTATTGGACGAGCGCAACGACCAGGTAGAACAACAGCATTACATGTTCATCATTTATTATACAAAAGTGAAACTGAGTAAACAAATCATTAATTAGATATGGTATTAATTATATTAATTTATTTTTTTATAAAAATTGATTAATGATATACATTAATTATATAATATTAACAATGAATACTAATTGTGAGATCTGCGGAAATCAATTAGAAGTATTTGATACTAAAATACTTACATGTGGTGATGACCAATGTTTATATATATCAAGAACTGTCTATGATCCTAATTCACAATATATTCATAATTATATTAAAAACAATTTAAATGAAACTAAATTATTATTTAAGATTGCATGTGCTGCGATTAATAATAAAACACATCCATTTAACCCATTACCAAAATTTAAAAATTTAGATATTAATATTCAAATTATTAAAGATCTAATTAATTTAACTGACATTAAGCAAGACATTGCGGAAATTTATAATTTAGATAACGAGCAATCAATTTATGATTATTTAGGTGAGATTAAATATGGTTTATACAAATTCATTCTTAAAAGTAATATCATAAATATTAAGTATACTGAATTATTTAAGATTAAAAATCTAAAAACCTATGAAGTTTCATATGAAGATAAATATACGGAATATTTTAATAAAGAGATTGAGAATAATAATTATTGTTACTTATATCATGGATCAAATTTAGAGAATTGGTATTCTATTATGACAAATGGATTAAAGGTATTTAGTAATACTGCATATATGAAAAATGGTATGGTTTATGGTTCCGGTATTTATACATCAAATGATATTAATATATCTAATACATATTCTGTATCATATGATAATTCACAAATTATTGCTGTATTTCAAGTGATTGGTAATCAAAGTACATATAAAAAAACACATTCAATATTTGTAGTACCAAATGAAAAACTTGTTAGATTAAGATATTTAATAGAAATATCAAAAAATCTTACAAGAGATGAGCTAAAAGCAATTAATCAAAAGTTTATGAATACAATTATTAAGGAAAAGTCTACAGAAATTAAATACTTCTCATCTATGCGAAATAAACGACTTCTGAAAGAGATTCAACATTCCCAAAATCCGGAAGTTGCTCAACTTGGTATGAAATTTATTATTAATGAAGAAAATATGTATCAATGGAACGTTAGACTATTTAATTTTGATTCTAACTCCGACCTGTACAAAGATTTACATAGTGTAAACATGGATTCTATTGAAATGCAAATTATATTTGAGCAGCAATACCCAATTAAACCACCATTTATTAGAATTGTGAAACCAATTTTTAAATATAGAACTGGTCATATTACAATGGGTGGATCAATATGTATGGAATTATTAACCAACCAAGGATGGTCACCAGCATATAGTATTGAAACTGTAATGATACAAATTAAATCAATTATTATTGAAAATGGTAGAATTGATAAATCAAAATTAGCAAATTCATATTCACTTGATGAAGCAAAGGATTCATTTAAGCGAATGCTTATTACGCATAATTGGAAATAAATAACTTGATTATTCTAAAGTATGTATTATTAAAAATTGATTTTTTTTTATTATTAAATACAATACACAATTATGGAAGGAATTATCACATCAGGCTCATATGCGTTTGGTACATATTTCCAGCGACGATTTAATTTAGATTCAATGCAATATAATTTTATATTAACGTTATTTATTACGATAGCCAATTTTATATATGCAAAGCTTATTCATTTTGATGAGATAATTAATTATATTTATCTAATTAATAAGTCATCAAATTATAATTTTATATATCTAAAATCTATTCCGATATTATTTATGCTAATTATAACAATTATTATTAAATATATTAAGAAATTTGTAACAACCCGTAATACAGTCATTTATGAAATTCAAGATACGGATATACTCCGATATACATTATTTAAATTTATTAAATTAAATCCGGAATTTTTCCCAAATATACAACAAATAAATAGAGTTATTCAAAGTAGAGAAGGTGATATAACAAGAGATCCGGAAATATTATTTAAAAAACCTGTACATTTTCATGACACAGTTAATAATATTCATGGCGTTATTATATTTAATATGACTACATATACTATTTATGCTGATACAAAAGATAAACTTAATATGAATAAAGAAAAAATAATTGCGCGCATAATTCTTCATAATTATACGCTAACAAAAGATTATATCACTGTAATGCAACAAATGAACGCAGATAGTGTTAAAAACAATTCTACGGAATATTTACGATTTTATAAAGTATTTAATAATACAGTAATTGAACGAACTTATTTTCAATTATTAAAATGTAAGCGAACTGAGATATTGACAGAATTAATTAGTGAATATTATTCACCTTATAATAATATTATTCAAAGTATTATTAAAACCCGATCATACCATATTCATAATTATTTACTATATGGTCCTCCAGGAACTGGTAAATCCAAATTTATTAATTTAGTAGCAACATCATTATCAGCTGATATTATTAGTGTTAACTTATATGATTATATTAATAGAAAATCAGATCTTTATGAGTTATTCTATTCAAATAAAATTATTATACAGAATAAAAAAAATGAAAAAGAAACAATATATGTTAGATTAGGATTAAACCAATGTATTGTATTAGAAGAGATTGATTATTCTTTAGTAAAAATATGTAAATATCATGAAAAACGTCAACTTATGGCCACAAAACAAGTTACGGATGATAGCAAAATAATAATTCATCCGCAAAATGATGAGGATGATAAGGATTTATTATATTTAGGAGATTTATTAGAACTGTTTCAAGGATTAATTGATATACCAAATAGATATATCTTAGCGACTACTAATAATCTAGAATCTATTCAACATTTATGTCCAGCATTATTTAGACCTGGAAGATTAACTCCATTATTAATTGATCACATTTCTTGGGAAATATTAAATCAAATTTGTATGGATTACTATGGAAATACATTAAATCACGAACCTATACAAATTAATATTTCAACGGCAGAAATTATTGAAACTATTAAATATTATAAAAATAATAACAAACCGTTTGCGGAGTTTCAACATAAGATTATTACAGAATTATTAAAGAAATTATAAGTCATGTAAATATTCATATACTATTTTTTTATCAAAAAAATTAAAATCTCTCCCACCCGGGATCGAACCGGGGACCTCCAGATTAACAGTCTGGCGCTCTAAACCAACTGAGCTATAGGAGATGATATAATATGTCTTTCACATTATATATTATAGATATAATCTAAACTCTAATTAAATATTTTTTTAAAAAATTGATAATTTATTTAAAAAAATATACTAAGAATGCTATCTAAACGAGATATTATGACCTTAAATAAATTAACAAAATATTCTTGCAAGCAAGATAAACCATTAAACAGTAAAAACTTTAAACCATTAGATAAATTGGAAAAATGTTCTTATAACCAAAATAAGCCAGTAGATAATGATCAATCTAAAAAAATAGTTGGATATATTTCTGGGATTGGATATGTTTATGATAATCAAGAAGTTATTTTTCCAAGACAATTAATACATTAGTAATTATAAAATTGATTTGTTTTTTTATAATTATACATAACAATGACTCAACTACCAAAAGAAATTGTTAACAATATAATTTTATTTAACTATAAATTAACAGAGTTAACTAATGATTGCAACAGTATAGATATTTTTGAATCTCAGCAACATCAACTAACTAAAAAATGTTTAAATATGCTTTGCGAACATCAATGGGCATTTAAACTAATTAAGCAGAATTGGAAAAAATTAAATAAAAGTGGATGGAGCATTTTGTATAAAAAAAAATGGGCATTTAATTTTGTTACATACCATAGACCACTGACAAGTGGATTTTATTTAAATGTATTATGTTCAAAACCTTGGGCAATTACATTTATTACAAATAAACAACATATGCTTACAAATAAAGCAATTAATATCTTGTGCAAACATAAATGGGGATTTCCTCTTATCAAATCTAATCAAGATAAATTAACAAAACAATGTTGGGAAGAATTGTGCAAACATAAATGGAGTTTTCCTCTTATCAAATCTAATCAAGATAAATTAACAAAACAATGTTGGGAAGAATTGTGCAAACATAAATGGAGTTTTCAATTTATTAAATCTAATCAAGATAAATTAACAAAACAATGTTGGGAAGAATTGTGCAAACATAAATGGAGCTTTCAATTTATTAAATCTAATCAAGATAAATTAACAAAACAATGTTGGGAAGAATTATATACAAAAGATTGGGCATTTCAATTTATTAATCAAGAACATTATATTATAAATTATAATAGATATTTACAATTAATATGCTCATGTAACTGGGCAATGTCATTTATAATAAAAAATATAAATAATTTGGATAAACGTTGTTGGTTTGAATTGTCTAAACATAAATGGGCGCTGCCTATTATAGATAATTATTCTAATAATTTAAATAACGATTGCTGGTATTTATTAACATATAGAGAGTGGGCATTTGATTTACTTAGTAGACATGTAGATAAATTAGATAAATATTGCTGGTATGAATTATGTTGCGTTGAATGGGCTTTGCCGTTGATTACTAATAATATTGATAAATTAAATAATTATTGTTGGAAGCTATTATCTAGATATGAATGGGCTTTGCCATTGATTACTAGTAATGCCGATAAATTAGATAACGATTGTTGGAAGTCATTATCTAGATATGAATGGGCGTTGCCATTGATTACTAGTAATGCCGATAAATTAGATAACGATTGTTGGAAGTCATTATCTAGATATAAGTGGGGACGTCAATTTGTTAAACATTATCATAATAATAAAAAATTGATTTTATTATTAATAAATATCAATAAAGGCTACAATGAATACCAGTAATCTTGAAACGACTATGTTTAATACCATGTTAACGGAATTGTGTAAATATGAAAATTCATTACCATTAGTTACAAAATATGCATATAAATTAAGTAAAAACGGGTTCATTGAACTATGTAAACACAAGTGGGCTTTGCCATTAATTACAAAATATGAACATCAACTAGATTATGAATGCTATGAACAATTATGTAAACATGAATGGGCTTTAAATTTTATTAAATTACGTAAAGAAAAATTAGATTATGAATGTTGGTATAGACTTTGTAAATATGAATGGGCTTTAGATTTTATTACAGAAAATAAAGATATTATTAAATTTAATTGTTGGTATACATTATGTCAATATGAATGGGCGTTACCAGTAATTCAATTACATACTGATAAGTTAGATGGGTATGCATGGTATATATTAACTAATTATCAATGGGCTCTACCACTATTAACAACGCATAAAAACAAATTAACATCTCAGTGTATAAATAATTTAAAAAAATATAAATGGGCACAAGATTTTACGACATAAATGTAAAAATATTATAACATTTATGTAATTTATTTTTTTATATATAGTAATATAAAATGAGTCTGTTATTTAACAGAGGCGATAGCGCGGATTTAGCATCGGCACTTAAAAATGATTATGATCTCGCGAAAGTAGCAAAATTAAGAGCTGAAGGGAAAACAGATGAGGCAGATCAACTTAGTGAGAAAGTTAGAATAAGAAATCTTAAAAGTGCTACAAATAATATGAATGTATTTTACGGACTTATGATATTAATTGTATTAGCAATTATTACATGGCTTTCAGTAACATATATTAAAAATAAATCATTAAACAGTGCATTATATGCTATTGATGGGATGGCATTTATGGGATTTATTGGATATGCAATTTATGTGAAAATTCAACAACTTAGAGCTTTGGCAAATTAAAAAAAATTGACCAAAGCTATTTATAATTATATCAATTACGATAATATTATAAATGGATCAACTTAATATTAATAAGCAATCTATTCAATATTTTATACAAACACTACCAAAAGAAGTTGGTAATCATATATTTTGGTACATGTATAGTATTGATGAATTATGTGATTTTGAAGAAATGTATCTAATCATTAAAAAAAATATAAATAAAATTACTAATAATGGCTGGATAAATTTATGTAAATATGAATGGGCCTTACCATTATTAAAGCATAAAAAATTATCATATGAACATATTACTGAATTATGTAATTATGAATGGTCATTACCATTGTTATATAAAAATATTGGTATATTATATACCAATATACAATGTCATGCATGTTATGAATCATTAACATTTGGCCATTTATTGCATAACATTCATAACCACCCAATTCAACATACATGTTATAATTTAAGTAATAATACTTGGTTATTGCCATTATTATTAGATAACCGCGATAGATTACGTGAAATTCATTATGTTCAATTGTGTAAGTATAGTTGGGCATTGCCTTTATTGCGTATAAGTATATGTAATCTAAGTGAGTTCTATATTGTAGAATTATGTAATTACAGTTGGGCGTTACCTTTATTAACTGAAAATATGCATAGGTTAACTACATTAGCTATATCTAAGTTATGTCAGTACGAATGGGCGTTACCTTTATTAATACACAATAGGAATAAGTTAACATATTTGCAATTAGAAACATTATGTCAGTACGAATGGGCATTGCCTTTAATAACATTGAGTATTGACAACTTAACAGAAATGCACATATCTAAGTTATGTAAGCACGTATGGGCATTACCATTATTATCAAATAATATACAAAAATTGGACCCAGAGCATTACGAGGAATGTATTAAATGTATTATAATATTGACAATGGTTGGTAATACCCCAGTAAATAACTTGCAGTAGATCTTTTTCATTTGTTATCTCTCATTTTAACATACCGAGGTATTATATTATATCTTCTGATAAATAAAAATGGTTGTAAAGA
>JACCDR010671298.1_pt1 | contig 11822 bp, 28 predicted proteins | sample 7446431 | NCBI WGS metagenome assembly JACCDR01 (sample SAMN15323443, study PRJNA562643) | freshwater metagenome | isolation source: river surface water | place: USA:Blue River Watershed | collected 2017-08-17
AGCTGATATGCTCGACAAGTGTCCCTACTGTGGCCGACTGACGGATGTCAATCAGTACCGGTGCATGCACTGCCGGTGGCCGCTTCACAAGAAGGTGAACAAGTGAACTCCGAGGAATTCCAGGAAGAGCTCTACATCTCCAACCTGGAGAGGATGGCCAGCGACTACAGGAAGCGCTACAACAACGGCATCATCACGTCCATCGAACTCCAGCGGGCGCTGCTCGCCATCCAGCGGGAGTCGGAGCGTCGCAAGAAAGGGCGTCGGTGGTGAAGGAGAAGGACCTGCGCGATCTGGCACTGAAGATCGTCCAGCTCTACATGGACGGGAAGATCACCAAGGGGCTCCAGGACAGCATCCTTGTCCTGATCAGTCATGAGATCAAGGCGCTGGAAAGGCGTGGCTAGCCAGTCACGGAAGTACAGGGGGTACGATTCCCAGAAGCTGGTAGCTCATCGGCTCCGGGAGTTGTACCCCCTTGCTGAACCGACCGGAGCGGGGAGGCAGGGAAATGACATCCTCGCAACTCCCGGGATCGGAGTCGAGGTGAAAGCCCAGGCCAACATCTCCCTCCCCGCGTTCATTAAGCAGGCCAGGAAGAATGCAGGTGAGGAGCTTCCGATCCTGGTCCTGAGGCTTAACGGTCAAGGTGAGGCCAGCCTTGGAAGCTGGCCTGTGGTCATGCTCATGGACGACTGGATCGAGCTCATGAAGAAGGCGGGTTATGGACAGGACTTTCCCGATACTCAGGGAACCATGTAGGGTCGATCCACCGGATAGCGCGGATGTCGATTGTTGTTGCGATCAACCCGCAGGCCACTCATCCAGGCACTACTGCTCCATCTGTAAGCAGTGGTGGGATGACAGTGGCCACACCTGGCCAGAGTGCTACTGTGACGATTGCTGGGAGGGTGATGACTGACTTCCACAGGTACCCGATAGCCCCGGTTCTTAGGCATTACGGGTTCGAGGATGTGCGCGACGACAGGGGTTGGCACTCCGTCAAGTGCATGTTCCATGGCGACACCGATGCATCTGGATCCGCCAATACCGTGGATCAGGTGTACAACTGTTTCGTCTGTGACGTACGTGGATCGGCTGTCCAGGTCGTCATGAAGGCCGAGGGATTGGAGTATGGTGACGCTTACAGCCGAACAGAGGAAATCTCTGGCCACTGCAACGATGCGGTACGCGGGCGACGTAAGGGAGGCGCTTCCGTATCTGGAGAAGCGCGGCATTACCGAAGCTACCGCGAGATCCGCGACGCTTGGATTCGTCAGGAATCCGATCCTGGGGCATGAGCCAGCCCGTGGAAGGCTGGCTATTCCTTACATCACCGACGCTGGTCCGATCGCCATAAACTTCCGGTGCATCCAGGACCATGACTGCAAGGTGATCGATCATCACAGTAAGTACTGGAAGCCTCCGGGCGCCAGGACCGCCATCTATGGAGTTCAGGATTACTTCACGGGCGGCATGACGATTCATCTGGCGGAGGGTGAGCTTGATCGCCTGATCCTCAGGTACCAGCTTCAGCTTCCGGCGTTCGGACTTCCGGGTTCTGATGCCTGGAAGCCGTCCTGGAAGCTCATCCTCAAGGACTTCAACCACGTGGTACACTGGTCGGACGGTGATCCTGCTGGCGATAAGATGGCCGGAAAGCTGGCCAGGGAACTTGGCCAGACATACAAGCAGGTCCGTCTTCCCGATGGCCATGACGTGACATCCCTGTTCCAGCTCAAGGGGATTGATCACATGAGGAGTCTGATTCCAAAGTGACTGAAGAGACGCAACTGCGATGGATAGTCAACATCGTGTGGATCATATGGACCGTACTGTTTGTCCTATCCCTGTTCTACCCGTACATCGCAGTTGCGTTCTTCGGCTGGCGATATGTGGACAGCATCATCCGCCACAAGCCGTGGCGGGAAGAGGAGGACGAAGATGTCGAGTGATCGCGAATGGTCGCGCTATCTGGAGCGCGACTACCTGAAGGATCTCGAAGAGGAGTCGGAGGAGGAGAGCGATGACTAACACCTGGGACAAGCGCTCCTGGTACTCCAGGGATTACCTTGAGCGAGCCGAGTTCGAGATCGACCCTCGGGCTGTCGAGATCGTCTGGGAGGACGATGACGGCGGGGGATACGATTGGGATATCACTGCAATCGTTCGCCGAAAGATCGGCGATCGCTACGAGTGGGCCGTCTACGAGGACAGTGGCTGCTCCTGTACGGGTCCGTACGAGATGGATCCCGGACACTACGATCTCTCGTGGGAACAGGATCCTCGGGTTGTCCTGAGGCGCGCGGTAGAGGGCAAGACTGTCGAGGACGTGGTCTCGGCAACCAAGGCTATCCGGGAGGCAATTCGTGGCCGGTAAGAACACCAACCCGCAGGACGCCATGGTCGGCGACCTGATCATGTGGACCGCCAACAACAGCGGTTTCAACTTCGGGAAGATCATTTCGTTCATGAAGGACGGTCGGCCGATGGTTCGGCCGATCAGGAACCCGTGGTTCGAGGAGAGGCGATACATGGGTTCCGACTGGGTTCCGGACGAGAACGGCTACTGGGGCACCGACAAGAATGGAAACCGCGTCAGGGGCCGCTGGCAGGCCCGATACGAGGAGGTGAACATTCAGCACCCAGTCGGGTATCACGGAGGCCAGCAGTCCGGCTATAGCTGGATGGTCATTGCCTATGGTCCGAACAACCCGAAGTCTCGTACCGTATCCGAGCCTCACCCGATCGCAAAGGCGAAGCAGCAGTTCGCCGAGCTGGAGTCCGGGGTTCAGGTGGCCTTCTGATGGCTCGGATCAATCCCAATGAAGTCGCGGGATTCCTGATCGGTGGCGACGTCGAGAAGGCGTGTAGCATCGAGTTCTCGAATGAGTTCGATGCCAAGAAGTTTCGGGACCTTCTCCATGCGGCATACGCCCTCGGCTTCGATGACGGCTACGACCAGTGCAATGATGGTGCATAGTTAGAAAGGCTCCCCATGAACATGATCAACTCTCCCTCGACAAGGGGAAAGGTGACCGGACGGATGACGTGCGTCTGCTGCTCGGAGGTTTACAGGTCCAAGTGGCGCAAGAAGACCAAGCGGCACATCCGCAAGCTTGAGAAGATCATGTGGAGCAAGGACTGGGGAGTCGAGTAGTAAAGCCAGCCCTTTCGGGGGCTGGCCCAGGGATCGCAAGTAGCCAAGCCATGCCTGATCAGCTGGCCCAAGATGGTGCAATTCCACTGATCCCACTTCCCCATGCTGGCGCATGGGACGCACCTTCGACTCCTACCGAAGGTGCGAGACGCACATAGCTCAAAGGACAGAGCACTTCCCTCCTAAGGTTGGGATCCGGGTTCGATTCCCGGTGTGCGTACGCAAGATCGAAAGCAAGAGGAGGAACCATGTTCGGCAAGAAGAAGAAGATCATTGACATCTGGGAGCAGGATCCGAAGTTAGGGTGGTGCCGCCTGCGCGGCAGGTACCACTGCCCCGCCGACAAGCGGGGCGGCAAGAACACTCCCGGGTGGTGCGTCAACTGCGATGAGGAATGGAGGGAGGGGAAGTGAACTGCTCCGAGTGTGGTCACACTCCCCCGGTCCACAGCCTGAGCTGTGGTCGCCGGTTCGGCCTGATCACCGAGGATGGTGACGGCGCCGAGTACCTGAAGGATCTCAACGTGGGACACGGAAGCTGGGACATCGAGCCTGCACCCTGGTCCTCTCGTAACCTGAACGCGGGGTACTGATGGCGCGGATCATGCGCGACAGGGAGAGCACCGACATCTACAGGTGTATCCAGTCCGAGGAGATGTACGATGGCGGCATCCGGGAGATCGTCGTCGGTCCGTACCCGACGAAGCAGTGGCTCGCGAACTCTCATGGGGTTCACGGCAGGGTCACCTCTCGTAGGATCCAGAAGCTCACTGCTACCGGATGGGCCATCGGAAAGGGTCCGACGCTTGACTGGGTGGACGTGGAGTGAACAACACCCGCAAGCCCTGTCCCGAGTGTGGCGGTAAACTGTCACACAAGCTCGACTGTTCCAAGCGTGACTGGAGGCCGATTCGTGGCTGACATGAGCAACTACGCGGACAGGATCAGGGGGATTATGCAGGAAGCCCAGGATGAACTCCTGAGCTTCGAGATCGTCTGTGACATTGATCACCATGTCAGCCATCTCGTGATCATAGATGGCCTGGATGAGGAGGTTATCTGGTGAGTCCTGAAGAGTACGCGCACAAGATCAGCGTACTGATGGAGGAGGTGTTCGAGGAGACCGGCTGGTACGCGGACTTCATCGACGGCAACATCGTCCTTGCCAAGTTCGACGAGGACACCGGCAGGACCGAAACGATCAGCATCATCTACTGAGACACAAAGAAGCCCCGCCCTTTCGGGCGGGGCTTCCGTGCTTCTAGTACGCGCTTACGGTGTACCAGGCGGTACCGTCACTGACGATTCCCTTAGCGTGGATAGCTCCAGAGGCGAGGGTGGTCGAAGCTCCACCATCAATCAGCTCTGAACCGTTCGGGTCCAGAGTGATGGTCTGTGCAGCCGCATCCTTGTAGATGCGGTAGAAGCGTCCCGGCTGAGTGGTCGCAACCGCCGGAAGGTTGACGGTTACCGCTCCAGTAGCCCCGATGACCAGAAGGTCGTAGTCGTTGGCGGTAAGGGTCGTGGTGACTGCGGTGGTCCTTACAGTCTCCGAAGTGTTGTCATAGCCTGACATGTTACTCCTTCAGCATCGATGCGTTGTCGGGGTTTCCGACCTTCTTGGCAACCATCACCTTGAACATGGTGAGGATTACCGTACCAACGGGGATCCATTCCGCTGGAAGATCTGCCACGTAGACTCCAGCTGCCGACAGTCCGGCAGCTACGGCAGTCCACAGGACGCGCTCAAACGCGTCCTTGAGATAGTTACCCATGCCTATTCCTCATCTCGTTGATCCTGCCCATGGTCTTCTCATCGAGGATCCCGGTCGCGGGGAGACGGAATAGCATCTGCATGCCACGGATTCGCATCCTGGTGTCAGTGTCCATTTCTCCGGTTTGCGGAATCTGAAGTGTCCGCTGAACGGTTCGGACGATCTCTCGCTCCTCCTCGCTCGTTGCTACGTAGATGTCACGCACCGATCTTCTCCTTGATGAGCGAGATGTCATGCTTCATCTGCACAAGATCCTCTCGCTGAAGAACCATGTTCTCAAGAACGCCAATCCTTGCGGTGAGCTGGCGGATGATTTCCTCCTTCTCCACCTCCCGCGAATTGATGACCTGGAGCTGAGACTCCAGAAGGCTCACGGTATCGGTAGCAACAGCTAGAGCACTGGAGGCCGCTGTGCGGCGGCCTCCAACGAAACCTCCAATGGAAGTAACCGCTCCTGCCACAACCGCGATCCATGTTGCCGCATCCATTAATCCCCCTCCACCATTACCGGTGTAGTGTTAGGGACTGCATCGGCAACAGTTCGCATGGTCACCGTTAGGTAACCTCCATAGTTCTCCTTGTTCGGTCCAGGTGGAGCGAGCATAGTGAACTGGTAATCGTCAATGATGACCTGAGTGGCCAGGTTGTTCGCCAGATCCTGGAAGGTCACAGTGTCGCCACGCTGACACATCTGGCGTACGGCGATGAGCCTGTCGAGGGACATGGTGTCACCGAAGATACGCTGACCGCCCTTGTCCTCTTCGCCGTTGAAGCACAGGAAGTTCCTCTGGATGATCCTCTGCTTCAGGGTTCCTGGCAGAGCCTTGATCTGCCAGCTGTTCATGATCGCACCGAGTGAGACGGTTGACGGATTCCTTCGCAGCGTGAACCTGAACGACTCATAGTTGCGTGGACCCTGTGGAGTTGGAGTTGCGATATCCTCCGTGCCAGGAGTAAGTGTCGGACCATACGTGATGTAGTTGGTCTGACCTCCAGAGTCGTCCAGCAGGGTGACGGTAAGGTCACCCTGTAGATCAGCAGGAGTCCTGATCGACACATACTTGAACAGCTTCGGCTCCTGTGTGTTGAACCTGCATCGACCGGTCTCCAGGTACCCCTGTGAGATGAGAGTCGTCTCATGCTCGACATACACGAACGCAGCCGCATTGAATCCGGACGTGAACACTGGCCTTCCGGCTCCAGTTACACACACGTCGGTTAGCTGATCGACGTTACCCGGGTAGTAGTTCCAGGTGCAGTATGCGTTGAAGGTTTGACCGGTGTTCTGATCCTGGTTGAGACTTCCAAGATCGACGCACATGAGTCCCTTGTAGCCGTCATGCTGCGCTACGCCGATGGTGCAGATGTACGCATGCGTTCCATAGAACGCGATGCGCCCGAATCCCTGGCCGATGGAAACCGAATCCTCCGCTACCTGAATAAGTAGCGGACCATAGGCGATTCCAGTAGCGGTGAAGGTTCCCACCCTGATGCCGATCGTGCTGCTGATCACGATGTAGGTGTTGATGTACACCTGGCAGTCGTTGATCATTTCGCCCTCGGGGAGAACGGCTGCGACCGACAGTCCGTTGACCACCCCAAGGTTGTTGAACGTGGTCTTGTAGATGTAACCGCGAGTAGAGCTGTTCGCTGCCACATACACGGCATCCGGACCGTCCGAGATTGCGACGATAGTCTGATCCCTGGGTACCGCAGCGTTCGCCGCCGGAAGCGGCGACGCTGGAGCAGCGTAAGGATCCAGCATGTACAGGTTGTTCTGTGCCCCGAAGGCAATGAGACCCTTGGCCTTGCTGACGGTAACCGAATTGATGTTGGTCGGCGCAGCATAGATCTTGGTAGGCGCACCGCCGGAACTTGAGAATCGCCAGATGCCAGAGTTGGCAGCGGAGCTGAAATCCTGCATGAATCCGAAGCACTGAGGATTCAGGAAGCTGACTCCGGTAGAGTCCACGAACGCCACGATTCCACCCTGGAGCGACTGGGTGGCGCCGGAAGTCGGAACGGTTCCAGTGGAAGACACTGGAAGATCGCTAGCGGTTACGCTCCTGATCTCAAACTTGTCACCCTTGCCAAGGAAAATCATGTCCGTTCCACCAACGGTAACCGGAGTCACGTAGGCGGTTCCAAGGTTGGCACTCGTAGGATCGGCTGCCTTCTCGGTCTCCTTCAGCAGGCTGAACTGTGAGGGATTGTCGAACGGGTTGATTCCGATGCTTCGAGCGAAGCGAACGTTCTTCTCGGTTCCCTGGGTGTCTGGATCCTGATAGACGATTCCAGCTCCGCCGACATAGCTGGACTGCGAACGAAGCCACCACTGATCCAGCGAGTACTCGCCCGGATCCTTGTAGTTGTCGAACTGCTGCTTCCTCTGCGGGACAGGCTTCTCGATATCGGGACGCGAGTCACCGGTTGCGGACAGGAACGGAATTCCACCTAGGGCGTAGTCGTACTGATTCGTGCTCGGGGTATAAAGCCCCGAGCTGGTGGCACTGCGACCCGAGATCTTGTAAGTGATCCTCTGGATAAGAGTCCCGTAACCCATTGGATCTCCTTATCCTAGAAGCGGGAAGGCCGAAAGGTTCCTGTTGCCATACTCGGCACCGCCGCCGGTAACCCTGTGCTGCCACTTGATGGTCAGAGTCTCACCTGGGTTGGCGGACGTGACGATGAACGATGAGTGACCGGGGACGATGTTGTTGTCTCCGGCATTGAAGTTGACGGTCTTCAGGGCATTGGCGTCAGTGGACGCCCTTAGCGTTCCACTGACAGATCCGACCACGTTGATGACTGCGTATGCGGTCTCATTCGAAGTATTGCTGTACATGTACGTTTGACCCGAGATGTACATCTTGCCGCTCGGAGGAACGGTTGCGGTGGTCGACAGCAGCACAGTCGAATCAACATACGAAGTGCTTCCGGTGGTTGCCGCCGTCGAGTTCTCGGCGAAAGCGGAAGTCATCGTGGTCGAACTGATCTTGCCTGATGAATCGATCACCAGCTGACCGGTGGAACCGCCCTTGACTCCAGCGGTGAAGGTCGGGTTACCGGTAATGTTTCCGGTAATACTCGGACCGGTGATGGTCGGTCCGGTGAGGGTGGTTCCAGTGAACGTTGCGGTGCCACCAACGGCACCGCTGATGGTCGGAGTCGGAAGAGTGATGCTGTTATAGGTAGCACCACCGGTGACAGTTCCAGTGATGTTCGGATTGTTGATCGCACCGGTGATCACGGGGCTGATGAGAGTCTTATTGCTCAGGGTCTGGGTGTCCAGCGTCCCTACGACGCTGGACAGTGCGACAAGTCCATGAACCTGCTGAGATGAACCCTCGTGTGCACGAGAATCGTTTCCATCAGCACCGGTCCAGGTGTGTCGGACTCCAGCCCCCGAGTTGTGCGAAGTTCCAGAGGTTCCATCGTAGGCGCGGGTGACGGTAAGAGTGGTTCCAGCCTGTGAAGTTACAAGAACGATCTCTTCCGAAGGAGTGTTGTAGTCCAGCGCCAGAATGTATGGAGTGGAAGCCGGGAACCCGGTGGTTGCCAGGACATTGATCACGGTCTGCACTGAAGTGATGCCGCTAGTCAGCACAGTGGGCTGAGCAGTGGAGCTATAGAATCGGCTCTGAGCCATTGCCCCTCCTTAGGACAGGATGTGCTGGTACGCGGGGAAGAGGTCGTGAAGTCGGTCAACCTCTTCATTGAATCGCTTCTGGTACAGATTCCAGAAGTACTGGGCCGCGTTGGTTGCGGCTCCGGTGGGAACGAGTGGTGCTCGCTCGGTTGCCTCGACTGCCTTCTGGGCCAGTCGAGCGGGCTCAAGACTTGACAGTAGTCGAGCGGTCGCACCATACATGATCATATCGATCGTGCGATCGGGATACCCTACAACGGTCTCGTACACGTCCGAGTCATTCACCAGAATCCCGGGCGGCTTGATGTACATGCAGTGGATGTTCCTGCCGGGAACAACCGGATCCATGAACTGAATGGACTTCCCGGTCGACGATCCGTTCTGCGTAGTCGATGCCTGGGGATTGAAGCGCCAGCGAACTCCGCCCCTCCACACCATCGAAGGTCCGATGGTCGATGCGGTGACCTTGTACACCCTCTCTGCCTCGGCAGGGAACTCATACTCAAGCCTTGCTGCGACGGCAGGGAAGTCGTAGCTGGCCATCACATACAGGTCCGGGTAGGTTGCTCGGATCGTATCGTTGATAGCCTCCGCGATTCGCTGCCTCGGGAAGTCCGGATCGATGGTCACGATGGCGTTCATGTCGTGGAAGGCTGCCGTAGTGTTCTCCCTCCCGCGCCCGTTGACACCGGCAGCGGTGTCCATGGTTCCGACGAGAGAGTTGTACCGGTCGATCAGGATGAGTTCATTATCGATCTCAACAAGGCCACGGTTTACGGCCGTGGCCGTGCCGGGGTTGACGAAGAGGGAAGTGTCGGTTGCCAGGGTTGCCTGGGCAAGCCAGGTAATCTGCTCCTGGTTGCGCGTATACCCCTGGAGGATCTGCTTGATGCGACCCTTCATGTCTCCCAGGGTGGTCATGATTCTCCTAGATCAGAAATCCGTTGATTACAACGGAGCTGGTTCCGCCCGAGGTGTATCCGATGGTTCCGCCACTGTCTCCCCCGTAGACGAAAATCTCAGTGGTGTTGCAGTCGCTACTGATGATCCCGAGAAGTCCACCGACATTAATCCTGGACAGAATAGATCCGCTAGCCGGAGCGAAGTCCGACCCTGAAGCGGTCCAGGTAACGAAGGGTGAGGCGGTTCCGGCGCCACTCTGGATTGCACTGAGCTGAACGCTCGCGGTGAACCAGCGCCCAGCTGGAACGCTTACAAGGGATGCGTTGCTGGCGGTTGCGGAAGCGTTGATGATTTCATTCGAGAAGGGGGTTGCGATGATCATGTCGCTCCTATAGGTTCTTCTCTGCCCAGATGTACTGCATGTCCCAGAACTGGCTCGTGTCTCCGAGTGGGGTATTGAATACGATCCCCTCTCCCGGAAGAAACACGAAGGATGCTCCTGGGGTTGGGGCTACCGTTGCCACAGTGTTGGCCTTGTCTCCGATGACCGGAGGGATTCCGATCATCTTGCTACTAGTTGTCGTAACGGTCGGGTTTCCAACCCGGACCTCGGAAGTCGGATTCGCGAACGATGACAGGAATCGATTCACATTCGCGGCGGAGATCTGGGTGCCAGCACTGGCAGCTGAAATCCTGTAGGCGGTAAGCGATGAGACATTGGTGACCGCAGCATTCGACCAGCTACCACAGAGGAAGCCTAGGGCAATTGCGATCTTTCCGCTGCCGGACGGATTGAATACCGAAAGGTAGTTGTTTGATGCGACGGTTCCGGGCGCATCCACTACGGCATGAAAATAGACTCCAGTCCAGGACGGGTCGATGCTGGTGAAGATCGGAATCGACTGGGTAGCTGAATCATTGACGATCGTAATCGTCTGCTGCGACTGAGTCATGTTAACCTGCTGCCATCATTCGGACCAGAACAGTTCCGGCTCCGGCCGCTCCAGTGAGGTTGACGCGCGCGTATCGAGCCGCGCGCCCAGTGGAGAATAGTCCGACATTCGTAGCAGCCACGAGCGATGCGGTGGTACCGGACGGAACCCAGTTCCCTCCATCATCAGACAGTTCGAGAGTCAGGGTTCCCGTTAGCGTTCCGGTCGGGAAGGCGAACGCAGTCCAGTTGCTTCGAGCGGAACCACCATCAACAGCAGTACCGGACGAGTTACCGGAGACACTGTTTAGCGTAGTCCCGGAGAGCACGAATCCACTCTGGACCGAGATGGCGTTACCGGTGAAACCGTTGGAGCTCAGGGTTGCTACGGATGTACCATCCGTGATCTTAACGAACGTCGCAGTACCTGCGGTGTTCGGTGCAGTGGTGACAGGTAGAGGATTGGTCACCAGTCCAGTGGTGGCATCATATCCACCCTCTACAACGACACGCGTCTCTCCCATGCCTAACCTCCGTAGGCGACGCCTGTAGCGTCGCTGATCTTCTTGGCCTTCTCAACCTTTGCCATGCTGGTTCCATCCGGCTGAATACCCTCTGCCCTGGCCGCCCTGTAAGCGGCCAGTTCGGAATCCATGGCCTTCTGCTCCTTGGTTCCCGATAGTCCCTGAGCGTTCAGCTGTAGACCTCGGCAACACTCGGCGTAGGATGCGTGATCCTGAGTTAGGCATCCCTTGCGACACACTAGTCTCGATCCCCCCGACTGTTCGTAGTGTAGATGCCCTGCTTGAACGAGTCGTGGTCCGAGCCAAGCTCGGCATAGCGGTGACGGGAGATGACGTTCTGGTTATTCCACTCCTGCACACCCTTCTCGTTCGCCTGGATCAGGGTGGTGTTACCAGCGGGAGTCGCGCCTGCACAGCAGGGCTCGGTGCATCCGAAGATCGGGCCATGGATCGGATCGGCGTAATCGGTGGCGGGATTGTACGTGTAGTGGGTCATTACTTCTTCCCCTTCTTGGCTGCCGCCTTCTTGGCCGGTAGAGCATTGGCTTCCTTGGCAAGCTTCGCCATCTTGGGATTGGTCTTCTTCTTGGCGTTGAACAGCTTGCGCTGCTTCTCGGTGTATGGCATTTAATCTCCTACGCGGGGGTGAAGTTGGCGGCGGTGATTCCGATATTGGAATCGATTAGATCCTGGCGAGTCTGGTCATCGACCACCCAATCGTATCCCCCGCGAAAGTAGTTCAGTCCCGTCGGGATGATCGATGGCTGACTTGGCTGAGCCGGAAGGTTCGCCGCTCCCAGTTCATCGGTATACGCATAGTACCTGAGGAGCTTGTAGTTCGGGCCTGGAGCGGTCTGATACACGGTAACTCCGCGATCCAT
>JACCDR011083517.1_pt1 | contig 11822 bp, 18 predicted proteins | sample 7446431 | NCBI WGS metagenome assembly JACCDR01 (sample SAMN15323443, study PRJNA562643) | freshwater metagenome | isolation source: river surface water | place: USA:Blue River Watershed | collected 2017-08-17
CCTCCGCCAGCTGCATGACTTCGTAGAGGTCTTCCTCAGCGCGGTGGAGCGTCCACCCGGGGAACTTCTGGTTGAGGAACTCGAGCGCCTCCACGGACATGAGGACGGCCCGCTCGACGTTCGCGTCGACGTCGAACTTCGCCTTCTCCTCCGGGTCGGTGACCCTCTCCAGCTCCTCGAGGACCTCCTTCTTGATGTCTTCGCGGTTCGGCTCCTCGCCCTTCACGCGCGCTTCGACCGCGGCGTGGAACGCTTTGCCGATGATGGTCGCTGTCCCGCGCCGGTCGAGGTCGATCCTCTTGACGTGTTTGAGCTTGTGACGCCACGAGCACTGCATCCAGTCCGCCATCTCCGAGTACGAGACGTGCGGTTTGCCGGTCGGCAGGTGATAGACGTTATCCGGCGGAGTTTGTTCGGTTGTCACGGGCCGAACCTAACGCTCTGCTCGAAAGACCGGATAGGTATGGCCATGATCACCCGCAGCCAGTTCGAGACGCTCGTCGAAAGTGTTTTGGCCCGCCTCAACGAGGAAGCGCCCGCGACGGTCGCGAACAGCGACGTGAACCCCAAGCGTTACAGGAACGACGGCACCTCGACGGACGAGCCGGCCATGCGCGCGACCGGGACCGCCAAGACGCAGATGCCCCCGACGGTCGCCCCGCCGACGGTCCCGGCACCGAAGAGCCCCGCCGAGCAAGAAGCGGCGGCCGACGGGCTCGGCAGCTCGACGATCACGCGCAACCCGCAAGCGGCGCCCCCGACCCAGAAAACGATCAAGGTGAACGCCATCAGGAAGGCGCTCGACAAGTCCGGATTCACTGGCACGCCCGAAGGCGCCAAGTTCACGACCGCCAACCTCAACGGCTGGTACGACAAGCTCGACCCGAGCGAAGCGCTCATCTCGACCGCCGACCAGCTGGCCCAGCGGTTCGCTAGCGGCGAGTGATCAGCCGATCCAGGCGTCTTCGACCTTGTCCTTCGCCATGACGACGCACACGCGATCGGTCATGGTTTCGGACGGCTTGCCGAGCACGTCGACGCCGTCGACGCTCACCATGCGGAAGATGAGGTTCTTCGCCTCCGCGAGGTTCTGAGCCGCTCGTTTCCCCATGCCCTTGAACTGGCTGACGTCGATCATGCGAGCGAAGGTAGTCGGGGCTCGTCGCTCTGCGGCAGGTTGTCCTTCAACCACTGGGCGAAGGTGTCGTTGCAGAGCGCCATCGCGCGGCAGGCCTGCACGTGCTCGACGACGTCGGAGCCGCTCCACCCGGTGAGCAGGTAAAGCGCCATCGCCGTGACCATCCCGGAGCGGTTCAGGCCGGCCATGCACGTGACGAGCACGGTCTTGCCGGCGCGCACGCTGGCCGCCACCTGCTCGGCCGCGGCCATCCACGTCGGCAGGTAGCGCATCATGCGGTTGACCCGGGAGTCGTCCTCGCCCGGCGCGAGGAGCACCTGCACGCCGGGGTAAAGCTCCTCGTGCTGGTTCTCCTCGGCGCAGAGGACGAGGACGTCGAACCCCCGCTTCTGGAGCTGGTCGCCGAAAGGCGGCCAAGCCCCTTGGTACAGCCCGTCGGTCACCTTGTTCGCGTCGAAAGCCCTAGAGATCATGCGCGGCATATGCCGCATAAACTAGCGGCACGCCAGCGGAATGCCCCCGCAGATCCTCGTGAGCGCCTCGTCGGGCTCGAGGACGACGCACGTGAGGGCGTCGTCGAAGTCGGGCTCGCGGAACGTGGAGATCGAGAACCCGCCCTCCTTGCCCTGCCCGACGCGCCCCGCTTTCAGGAGCAGCTTGTGCAGCGACTCCTCGTCCGGGGCGGCGAGGCAGACGACGGTGTTCGACGTCCGCTCCCACTCCAGGAACTTGGCGGGGTGCTCCCTGGCGAAGGTCGCCATCCCGTGGACGAGCTGGGCCGCCTGCGACCCGTGCCGGAGGTCGGCGCGGGTCACCAGGTACAGCTTGCCGCTCACTGCGCGGCCTCGTCCGCCGGCTTCTTGACGCGCGGCTCCTTCTTGACCCACACGATCATGTCGGAGACCTGCTTGAACACGTCGCCCGGGACGGGCCGGCACTTCCCGTCCTTCGGGGGAGCTTCGTGCTCCTCGAACGCCCCGATCTTCCACAGGTCGCTCGCCACGCTGTACGTGGGCGGGTTGTCGTTGGAGCAACGCTCCATCCGGGCGTACGGGACCCCGCGGGCCAAACCGTACGCGATGTGCTCAGACCGGCTCCACGTGTTCCACGGGCCGAACTTCTCAACCATCTTCTTGAACGCTTCGAACTTCTTCATCGTCTTCATGACCATTCTCCTCTGCATCGTCGTGTCGGTTTGCCGGCAGACGGGTGAGGAGGGCCACGTTGACGGTTATAGCGATAGCGAGTTGGTATTCATGGTGTCTCCTTAGATAGTATGTCGTTTGCGAGGCGCTCTCGGCCGGATTCGAACCGACGATCACAAGGTCTATAGGCTTGTTGCTTTGACCGGACTAAGCTACGAGAGCAATTCGACGTTTTCGATGATATTCGGTGTTTGCCGCCCGACACACGTCGCAACGACACTTGTGATACGTGTAAGCGACTCGCGAACCATGCGTCAAGGATTTTGACCGTTCACGACGTTCTCGATCGTGAAGATGTTTTGGAGGTTCTGTGTAGCTTTCATCGAACCTCGTAGCGTTTAGTGGGATCATCGTGATCCCATCGTGGACTTCGTCGTGGCAATTATGACACAGAAGAACACACTTTCGAAGTTCGATTACCGTCGCGCTCCACGCGTAAGCTCCTCGACCGCTCAAGCCAAAATCTTTTTGAGTAGGATCAAGGTGATGTGCTGCTAACGCTCGTTTACATCGATCGTAGCCACAAATACAGCATTTTCCACCCATTGGAGCAATGATGTAGTCGCGTCGCCTTTTCCTCCACGATTTGAGATACACGTGATTTTTCACTTGTCCGCGTCAATGTACAGCTCGGCGCTGCGGGCGATCACCTGCTTGCGGACCGTCTCGGGGACCTTGTCGGCGTGCATGACGAGCCAGTCGTTGAGCCGGTTGTGGTCGCGCGACCTGAGGGCCGCTTGCAGGTCGTCCATCGCTTTGCGCTTCTCCAGCGTGGACTTGCTCCAGGCGATGATGCCCAAAGAAGCCCCGGTCGCGAGCGTGAGCAACGCGAATATCTCCGCGAAAATCATCCCCACCTCCTGTGCGGTTTGCGGTTCTGCTCGACGTCGCCGGCGAGCGCTTCGTTCATGACCTCGGCCGCGACCTCGAACACGTCGTAGGTGCGGCAGAGGCGGTTGTACTTCCAGCACTGCGTCTTGCGGTCCGCGTCGTTGCAGACCTTCCCGAGCTCGCGGTCGAGCCAGTAGCCGGTGGCGACCGTGCGCTTGGACGCGGAGTCCATCGCGTAGGTCGCCGGCCGGCCGACCATCCAAGGGGAGAGCAGCGCGTCGAGCTCGGCTTCGACGAGCCGCTTCACCTCCTCGGCGGTGTAGGTCACTTCTTGGCCGCAGGGGTCATCTGCAGGATGACGTTCGGGTTCTGCGGGACCATCACCGACCCGCCCTTCTCGGCCGCGTAGTAGTACACGTCGCGGATGTAGTATTCCGGGTTGCGGTGGAGCGCGGCGCCCTCCACGTCGATCTTCTTCGCCTTGGCCTGGGCTTCCACCTCAGCCTTGATCACCTCGAGCTTGGCGGTCTCGATCTGGACCTTGATCTTCTCCTGCTCGGCGAGCGAGGTGTCCTTCTGGATGGCGACGGCGGCGCGAGCCTCGTTGGCCTTGTCCATGGCGTCCGGGAAGTCGAGGTTGGACAGGTTGAGGTTGTAGACGGTGACGGGCTGGGTCTTCGCCTTCTTGAGGATGTCCTCGAACGACTTCTTGATCTTGCCGAAGATCTCCTCGCGCTTAGCGTTCACGTCGTTGGCGATGTACGGCGAGACCGACTCGCGCACCGCCTCGCCCAGCGCCGGGCGGACGAAGATGCGGTACACCTGGTCGGCCGTGATGGTGAGGTTCGGGTCAGCGCTCGACTTGGTCGCTTCCTCCGACTTCCCGTCCTTCGCGGCTGCCGCGGCGACGTGCCCTTCCGGGGCGAGCCCGTCCAGCAGCGTCTGGAGCGCCAGCTCCTCGCCGCAGTTCGCGCTGTAGCTGACGTAGACGTCGAGGCTGAACTGGACGCCGTCGGCGGTGAGCGCGTTCAACGACTCCTTGATGGTCCGCTGCGCGCATTCCACCATCCGGATCTCGGGGTAGATGCCGACGACGTGCGTGCCCGGGCCGAGGATGGGGCCTTCGAAGCCGCGGCCGCCGATCCAAAGGGCGAGGCCGCCCGTCTTGTCGAAGAGGCGGCCTTTGTGCGCGGGAGGGATCTCCTGCGAGCACCCGGCGAGGGCGACGGCGAGGGCGGCGACGGGGAAGATGGAGCGGGGGGATTTCATCGAAAGCGATGATGCCGCTCTTCCCGCCGGACGGCTACTCTTTGCCGTTAATCGATCCATTTCCCTTTCGTAGCCGCACCGCTTCGCAAGAGCTACAATGCTTGGGTCTCCGTAATGACCTCATCCGAGGAGAGCTCGCCGAACGCGTCATACGTTTCCTTGCCGAAGATGAGCGGTTGCCGCGAAGTTTCGTACACGATTTTGTAGTCGGCCGAAACCATGCCGGAGGGTACTATGTCTTCCTTTTAGAAACAGCTCTCCCCACCATCAACTCCCAATCACGTTCGGGACGAACCTCAAGGTTTTTCTCCCAAACGCCTGTCATGACTTTGGGATCGACTCCAAGCTCCTTGGCCAAAAACATCAATGAATTCAAGTCCTTAGGAAAACAATGTCCGGAGAACCCTCTGCCTCCGTCCGGTCCTGGGACCAGCCAATGCGACTTCCCGACGCGCTCGTCGTACTTCGCGTACTCGACCACCTTGTCGAAGTCGATGTCAAGGCCCGTCGCGTCGAGCGTCTCGCAGATCTGAAGCATCTCGTTGGCGAATGCCACTTTCGTCGCCAGGAAGCAGTTCGTCAGATATTTCACCATCTCCGCCGTCGTCGAGCTCGTCTTGATCAACGGGACGGTGGGGAAGGCCTGTTGGAACAGCTGCTTCACGCGGTTGATGTGGGGCCGCGGGCCGCCGAGGATGACGCGGTTCTGGTTGCGCATGTCGTCCAGCGCCGTCGCCTCCGTGAGGAACTCCGGGTTGAAGACGACGAACAGCCCGTCCTTGTTGAAGCGCTCGTTCCAGCGCTTCGTGCTGCCCGGCGGGACGGTCGACTTGATGACGGCGACCCGCTCGCCTGGGACCGACGCCAGCTCTTCGAGCACGCTCTCGACGATGCTCAGATCGGCCGAGCCGTCCTCGAACATGGGCGTCGGCACGCACACGAAGTAGACGCCGGAGAAGTTCTTGGGGCGGTCTGGGTCCTCGAACGTGTCGCCCCCGAAGCGGGCCGCGCCGGTCTCCACGGCCTTGGCGAGCTCGCGCGCCCCGACTCGGAGGCCGGCGACCGGGTCTCCGCCTTGGGCCACCAGCCCGGCCTTGTCGGCCACGTACACCTTGAAACCGCGCTCGGAGAACACGGTCGTCAGCGATCCGCCGACGAACCCGTTTCCAATCACAGCAATCGACTTCTTCAAGCTGATTTTATCCTTTCGATCAACATCTCAAATGGTAGCGTGTCGAACTCGACGTCCGTAATCCGAACAAGTTTCAACTGTTTACTCTTGAACCAGAGGTCTTGTGCTCTATCATTGTGCCAACGTTGAGCAATCTCTTGATCGTGTGAGCTCGTTCCGAGTTCGATCTCGTCGATAGGACGATCAAGACCGTGCCAGTACACGCCGTCGAACTGGACGTACACATCAAGATCCGTAAGCCAGAAGTCGATTGGTCGTCGGTGACCTTTTGCTCTCTTCTGTCGCTTGACTTGTTCGCCGAAAACTTCGACGAGGCGTTCATGAAACGCGTTCTCGGCTTTCGAGACCCACACTCCGAGATACCGCTGTTGTTTCTCCAAGCGTTGAAGGAAAGTTGTGTACGTGCGTTCGTTGATCGATTTGACCTGTTGAACATTGCTCACGCCGTATCTCTCGATATTCGTTCGAACTTGTTTATCGAGCACTGTGCTTGATATCAACGGGTAATCAACACCAAGACGCTCTCGGAATCCTTTGCGACGTGTTTCGTCGAGTGAACCTCCTTTGTGTTGAGCTTCGTTAGCGCAAGTTACCGAGCAGTAATGTGTTTTCTTCTCACGACGAGAGCGTTTCTCTGGTTTCACGTACTCAACGCCACAATGATCGCATCGAAACCGGTAGACGGTCCGATACATGCCGTCTTTTACTTCTTGATAGGACGCATCAAGTAGCACAAGGCTAAGTATCGAAACCTTGCCCTACGACAGCGATGCTTTTCTTCACGCCTCAGAAGGTACGTCGCTTGGCTTCTTCCGCGCTTTGGTGCGGTCGTCGTTTCCGTAGGCGGTGTGGAACCCCATGCCGGCCACGCCGAGGATGGCCTCCTCCACCGCTTCCTGGTCCTGGTCCGCGATGTACGGGTCGACCGCGGCTTCCCCCTGCTTGAGGGCGCCTCGGAGGTCGAAGCCGACCGGCCCGAGGTAAGCGGCCCTGAGGAAGTCGGGCTCGCGGTCGTCCTTCATCCGCCACTTGTCGGCGTTCTGGTGCACCTTCGTCGGGTCGTCCTCGTTCTTGTCGAAGTAGCGCTTGATGACCTGCTGCGCGGCCGGGCTGACGCTGTAGTCCGTGTAGACCCTCTTGTAAGCCTCCAGCGAGGCGGCCAGCAACAGGATGGCGACGGGCGCGGAGTCGGCGTACATCTTCGCGATGCGCCACCCGCCGTCGTTCACCTTCGTCGCCGTCACCAGCCCGAGCGGCTTCGGGATCCTCAGGTGCCCGGCTTTGGCCTCCTCGGACTTCGAGACGACCACGAGGCAGACCTTCGTGTCCGACACCTCGAACCTGACCAACCCGTAGCGGCCCGCTTGGGCGTTGGCGAAGTCGGCGACGCCGGCCTCCGACAGGAGCAGCTCTCGCACGACTTCCCTCAGCTCGTTCAACAGCGTCATGGGCTTAGGTACGTCACTTGTACCACACCCTCTTGCCGTCGAGGGTGCCGTCGAAGTAAGCCTCGACGTGCGCGTCGACCGTCTTCTCGACGTACTCCATGACCGCTTCGTGGGTCATGTGCGGCCGGAGGGCCGCCGCAGCCGCCCCGATCCTCTTGACGCGCTCCGGGTCCTTCAGCAAGCGGTCGATGTTCTCCTCCAACGTGTCGTACGCGTAGTCCCTGCCGAGCGACGCGTAGTGCTCGTTCTCCGTCAACGGCCAGCAGCAGTTGTTCTGCTCCAGCGCCAGGACGCACTTGCCGAGCACCATGAACTCGTAGAACTTCCGGCTCGAAAGCCCGATGCCCGGGTAGTCGAGGCACACCTTCGCGCGGTTGACCGTCGGGTAGTACTGGTCGGCGGGGAGCAGCTGGTCGACGGCGACGATGTTCAGGTCCTTGCGGCGCTCCTTGATCTCGAGCAGCTTCGCGTACCCGAGCTTCCTGTTGGTCGGCCAGTGCTCGACCGTCGGCCGGTGTTTCGGCCAGCAATACGGCTTGTTATGGTCGTGCACCTTGCCGCCCACGAACAGCACGTCGATGTCCTGCTCCACCGGCTTGAGCTCGTCGGCCGTCTTGATGATCTTCGACGGGAAGTTCGTCATCAGACCGAGCGGGTACACGTCCGTTTTGAACGGGTAGAACTCGCGTTGGGCGGATGCGGGCGCGTGCTGGATCTTGAAGACCAGGTAGTCCTTCACGTCGTAATGGGTGATCAGGTTCTGGAAGCGGGACCACACGAGCTTGCAGTCCGACGGGGTGCCGCCGGAGCCGTCGTCGCCGTCGAACAGGACGAGGAAGTTCTCGCCGCGGCGCTCGTACAGGTAGCACGACCAGTTCTTCCCGAGCACCTGCGGGGTCATTTTCTCGTCGACGATTTCGTCCTTCGCGTTCTTCGCGTAGAACCGGCTGAGGAAGTGGACCAGGTGGTCGCGGTCGTCGATGCCGTAACGGAGGATGTGACCTTTCAAATTGACCTCTTCAACAACATGGAGGTGACGCTGTTGTCCGACGTTAGCTGGTGGGAATGCTCTTTCGGCTCCCGGACCCAGATGGTGACGTGCTCCACGCTCGCCCTGATCTGCTCGAAGCGTTCCTTGGTGAGGTGGCGGCTCGAGAAAGGCCGCTCGTGCTTGAGCGCTTCGACGAGGGCGAACGTGGTGGCGTTCTTCTCGCCTTCTAGGTCGGCGCAATGGTGCTCGAGCTTGGGCATAAAGCTCGTGTGTAGGTCCTCGATCACGTAGTAGCCGCCCGGTTTCAAGTGCGGCCACAGCAAGTCCAACGTGCGTTGCTGGTGCTTCATGGTGTGGCTCGCGTCGTCGAGGATGAGGTCCCAAGGCCCGTGACGGGCCGCGAAGCCCTCCAAAGCCTTGCGGTCGGCGACGTCGAGCTTCGCGAGCGTCGCTCCTTCGACCTCCCCGCACCGCGTGACGTTGAGGTCGACCCCTTGGATGGTCGCGTTCGGGAGGTAATCGCGCCACATGCGCAGGCTGCCGCCCATGTACACGCCGACCTCGAGCACGTTCAGCGGCTCGAGCGCGCGCCCCGACAGCTTCTTGTCGTAGACCTCGCAGTACCCGTGTTCCGCCTTGTCGGTCTCGTGCAAAACGGCTAGCTCGTGTAATCGGTTCATCTCGTGTACACCAACTCCTGGCTGTGGTGGTTGTTGGACGCTTTGCGCCTGCTGGTGACCGTCCGCCTGAACGGCTCGAACGGGAGCCAAGCGGGCACGGCGCCGGTCTTCGGGCAGACCGCTTCGCACGCGATGACCTGCCCTTTCATCCCGCGCATGATCTCGCCGAGCGCGGCGTAGTCGAGCGGCTCCGACCTGTACTGGTAGTTGTGTTGGTAAGGCGGGTCGACGAACCACGTGCAAAGGCGGTCGTCGGCGGTCCGGATGAGGTGCACGCCGTCGTCGGTGAGGTGCCAGTGCTTGATCAGGTGGTGCTGGTCGGCCACGCGGCTGCGTGTGTTCTCCGTCCATTGGCCCGGCTTGTTCCCCCAGGCCGACACCGTCCAGCAGTCGCCGACGTTGTTGGTCCTCTGCCAGTTCTTGAGCAGCAACGCTTGGCCTTCGCTGAGCCCGAGCGTTCGGATGTCGGTGCCTTCAGGCAAACCCAACGGGATCTCCCTGATCGAGGCGTCGGTGGCGTCGTACTTGAGCCAGCACCACAGCTTGCGGATGTGCTCGTTCGACTCCGCCAGGATCACGCTCTTGGCGTGGTGGCGGAGCGAGTACCCGGCGCCGCCCGCGAACGGCTCCACGACGTACTCATGCTTCGGCTCGGGGTAATGCTTGGACGCGCTCCACTTCGAGCCGAACCACTTGAACAACGGGCCCGTGATCCGGTCCTTCATCGCAGCACGTCCGCGAACATCTGGCGATAGGGGATGATGCCGAGCGGGAGCTTCATGGACTCCACGTTTGGCACGTACGAGGCTTTCGCCTGGTACAGGTCCTCGTGGATCGCGTCTGCCGGGAGCACCTGTTCGGCGATGCCGACCGGCCTCGAGCGTACCGGGACATTGAGGAGCCCGCACTCGATCAGCGCTTGCGGGCCGCCTTCGTGGCGGGCCGTCACGGCGTACAGGTCGAGCGTTTGGTAGAGCTCGCACAGCGTCGCTTGGGGAGGCCGTTCGACGTATCGGTAAGGCACGCCGGCTTCCTCCAGACGGTTGATGACGTACTGCCGACGCCAACCCGCCAGGAGGACGAAGACGTTGTACCACTCCTTATGGGCTTTGATGGCGAAGTCGGCCAGCAGGTCCGGCCCCTTCTCCAGTTTTGGAGAGACGAGGTCGTGGCCTTCGGTGTCGCGCTGGAAGGAGCCGATGATGTACGCGTTTTCCGAGAGGTTGTGCTTCTTGCGCAACGCGAGCGGGCTCAGGTCGCTCATCCGCCAGCGCGCCATGTTCGCCCAGTACGGGACCAGCCGGACGTCCTTCTTCGTCAGCGGCCGCACGAAGTCGTAGGCCCGTTGGTTGTAGACGTGGTACAGGTCCGTGACCGAGTCGCGGGCCGCGAAGTCCATCCGCGCTGCCTTGTCGAACTTCTCCGGGACGATGTGGTGCACCGTCGTGACGACCTTCTTGGACTGGAGGAGCTTCAGCGGGACTGTCCGCCAGCACCAGTCGGCGAGCAGCCAGATCGCGTCGGCTTCCTCAGGGGTTTGGGCGGCGATGTCCGGGCAGTGGGAGTACCAATCCTCGACCAGCTGGTCGCAGATCCAATCTTCTTTCGGGGCGAGCGCGAAAACCTTCACGGCGCCAACTTAGGCGCTGATCCACTCCCGGATCGCGTCCCAAGAGCGCAGGTCCAGCCAGGAGACGATGTTCCTTTCGAGGTCGTCGTAGGTGAGGTCGTCCATCGCGGGCAGGCCGGAGAGCGGGCTCGGGTTGGCCCTCTTCATCAGGATCGCCACCCCGTGGTCGTAGTCGCCGCACACGGCGTCGACCTCCGGGTCCGTACGCAGGTGGACGTACGCGCGCCAGACCGTGCCGCTGGCCTCGCCGTTCTTGCCCTCGAAGCCGGGGCTGTACGGCCAGCAGTCGTGCATGACGACCGCCCCGCCCGGGTTGAGGACCTTGAGGGCGCTTTGGACGTCGCGCATCGCTTGGGCGTGGGTGTGGCCGGCGTCGACGAAGATGATGTCGTACGTCTCCCGATGCTTTGCGAAGTACTCGTCCGTCGACATCGTCAGCGTGCCGCCCGGGTTCTGGTCGACCCCGACCTTGCGCGCGCACCTGACCTGGTTGAAGGTCGTGTTGCCGCGGCAGCCGAGCTCGAGGTACGAAGCGTACCCCTTGGCGTCGATCAGCGCTTGGATGGTCTTCGCGGCCGACGAGGCCTCGTGCGTGGGCGGGATGCGGAAGTCCATCAAGGCACCAGCCAGGCCTTCCGCAGCTCCCGCAGGAACTTCGGGAAGCACTTCTCGTAGGACAGGTGGCAGTAGTCGACGAAGTACTCCATCTTCGTGATGTTGTTCTCGTCGACGAGCTCGTCGTAGATGCAGATGAACGGGACGTTGGCCCCGTCGCACAGGGCCTTCAGCTGCTTGTTCCACTCGACGCACACGGCGTTCCTGAGTGCGCAGTCGCCCCAGTGCGGGTGGTCCGGGTGCTCGTCGTGGCCTTCGGTCGTGGTCGGGTGCGAGCCGGCGACGGCGACCCTCCACCCTTTCTCCAGCATGTCCTTCACGGTCTCGAAGAAGCGCTCAACGCACTCCTTGACGACGGTCTCGCGGTCGTCCCCTTCCAGCACGCGCTTGGCCAGGTAGTAGCGGCAGTCGACCTCCCCGATGTACAGGAGGCAGGAGTCCTTGGATTTGTCCGCGCTCACGTCTTTCAAAGCGGCGTACACCTTCGGCAGGTGCTTGTTGACGAAGTTGTACGCGACGAGCCCTTTCCCGAGGAACATCGAGCAGATGTTCGGGTTCTCGGGGTTCCGTTGCGGCTTGTTCGTCATGATCTTCGGGCTCTTGTTGCCCGCGGGCGGAGAGCCGCAAAATGTGACGACGTGCGAGTTCCCGAACACGAAGAGCATGATGATAAACTATATGACGACCGACCGACCGACCATCGCCGTCCTCTGGGTGGGGCACACGCGCACCGCTTACCGCACGATGGAGAACCAGCACGTCGGCTTCATCGAGCCGAACCAAGACGCGTACCGCTTCGAGCACTACATCCACACGTTCAGCG
>JACCDR012437377.1_pt1 | contig 11822 bp, 12 predicted proteins | sample 7446431 | NCBI WGS metagenome assembly JACCDR01 (sample SAMN15323443, study PRJNA562643) | freshwater metagenome | isolation source: river surface water | place: USA:Blue River Watershed | collected 2017-08-17
CCGTTGTGCCACGGTCGGGTCAACCCACGTGGGCATGCCCGCCGCGCTTGCCAGCACGTTTGACCCGATGCGGCCGGCTTCCTTGGTCCGATCAGCGAATGGCTGCCCCTGGAACGGCTCGGCCAGCAACCCCTGCACCTTGCCCATCTGCTCGACAGCGGCCTTGCTGTATAGGCCTTGGCCGGTTTCCGTGAGCGTTTGAAGGATCTGCTGACTGGGCGACAGCTTTGTGACGATGTTATAGGACTCAGGCCCGCGCTCGGGCGCATATTCCCACTCGATCGAGCCATACGGCGTGTATTGATTGATGCGGTTCAGTTCCGCTTGCTTTTGCGCGGTTTCGACGTTCGACGCCGATTGCGCCTTCGCAAGTTCCATGGGATTGATCGGAGGCGGAGGAGAACCGCCGCCCTTTCCGCCGCCCGCCATTACGCAGCCTCCTTCATGCCCGAGGCGCACGCGCGCCGGTATTCATGATCCATCAGCGAAAACACGATGCCATGTCGGCCGCGCCCGAACTGATGACGCAACGTAGCCTCCTGCGTGAACCGGACGCCATTGCCGACATTCAGACGCGACGCCAGTTTCAGCGACCGCTCGTTATCCGATGCGATCATGGCCATCAGCTTGCGGACTTTGCCTTGGTCAAACGCATAGGACAGCAGCGCGCGGAATGTGCCAGGGGTTGCCCATCGAGGATACGCGCTGGCAAGTGTAAACCACATCGTCCCGTGCGGCTTGCTGTAGCCATGATACACGATCGCACCCCACAGCTTGCGCCCATCCGGACTGGCCATGCCGATCGTCACGGATGGCCCGAATTCTTCAGCGTCGCGACCAAGCCGGCTTGCAACCCACGCCCGCAACTGATCGTCATGGCCAGTGATGAGCTTCGTCATACGATTGACCCAACCTCATAGGTGACGCGGAACCCGAGAACTTCGACGTAGTTGGTTGTCGAGAACGATATCGCCACTGCGACCGCGTTGGCCATGATCGTGTATGTCACCATAGGCGACGCTACCGTAAATTGCACCGACCCCGGGCTTGTCCCCGGTATCATGTTGTTCGGCGTATAGGCGTAAGTTGATTCGCCATAATCCGGCACAAGCTCAACCTCGAAATTCAGGTTAGTCGACCCTTGCAACAACGGGCTTACGGTCGCCGTTCGCACCTTCCCGACGCCCTGCGACAGAAGTTGCGCGGCGGATTGAAGCGCGCACTCCGTCGGCGTGGTCCCGTCGTCACCGTCGCCACGATTAGCTGTCTCGGCTTGCCAAATTTTACCATCAGGCACGCCGCAATACAGATCGCCGCCCGACACGCCCCAACTGTAAGCGTCTATACCCGAATATTCGCACCATTTGCCAGTCGTCGTGTTCGCAACGAAAATATAAGCCCCGGAGCTTACGCCGATGCGGCAACTGACGATCAGCATGGACTGCGCGGCATACATGATGCCCGTCCAGTCACTCACGATCGCGCCTAACGCCGCCGTTAGCTTGGCGCGCCCCGAAATGTTTCGCGAAAGGGCGTTCTCTGTCCCCTGGCTGCGCCCCAACGCCAAATAGTCCGACATAAGCCGGAACCCGTCAGACGACAGCAGCATCAGGTCAGGACCAGTGCGAATGATCGAATTTGGCCCCGCCACCGGATCGCCAATGTCGAACACGCCGATCAGGTTCCACAGCGTCGCAACGCCCGGGTCAATTCCCTGATAGATGAGCGCCTGCCCGCGCGTGGTGACGACAACCAAGAGATCGTCCATCCCGCCCGCGCCATTGTCGCGCGTCCATGTGGACAGGTTCGAGATCGTGCCGCCCTTTGTCGCGTAGCTGGATAGGTCCAGTTCCGTAAGCGCGCCCTGATACGCGCCGGCGACGGGATACCAAAGCGACAGCGAATCACGCTCGACGTAAAATGGCCGCTGTAGATACACACACACAAGCGCCAGGTCAGCTACAGCGACGCCCGCCACGACAAGCGCCGTAATCGTCGCACCGTCATACACCCACGCGGAATCAAGCCCGGTGCTGTTGCACGCGATGATATAGTTCCCCGCCGCGTTGGCAAAATTGGCCCATGACCACGTGCCCGTGTTGTAGCCCGTCGCAAGCGTCGCGGGCGTCGCGGTCGTCACGTCATAGATGGCGCCGCTTTCATGCGCCGACAGCAGTTGCTCTGTTCCGCCGCCGGAATACGACATGAGCGTATAAGCGGGCGTGGCATCGCCTGTGTCGCAATGCAGGATCGTGCCGCCCCTGACATACGCGGCGGACCGGCCATAAAGCGATGTCCCCGGGAACAGATTGATCATGAGCGGCGCGCAGTCCAGCGGCATACGGTCCACGGGATCGGCCGTATTCAACCCACCAACCGGGGCGGGATAGGTCGCGATCCTGAGCGACCGCCCCGGCACTAGCTGGACGCTCCAGGCCAGTTTCCGTCAGGGATATTGCCCGGCCCGATGAAGAACGGATACCGGCGCCGCGACGCATTCAGGACCCGAGCGCCGCCATCCGTGCCGGCGTTTTTGGTAAAAATCCGCCTGAAATCCTGATCCAGCGCCGTGCTATCAAACCCGTTCGCCCGCCACATGCGCGCCTTGAGCGACGCAATCATGAGATCATCCGGGAAAATGAACGTGTCGGTATCTGCCGTCACCGATCCCTTGCGCACGGGCGGGCTAGCGTTGCTCAGCACCCAATACGACGAGATATACTCGTAGGACAACGTCGCCGGCGCATCCGCCGCAGTCGGAGGCGGCCATATCCTGACGCCCGGCAATCCCGTCGTCATGACGACCTGACGGAACCGCTCGCGAGGCCCGATCGTCACAATGCCTGATGCCGCCCATTGGTATTCTTGCGGAGATACCGGGCCATTCATCGGCCAGTTATTGGTCCGATCCCATTGCGTTTGGTTGATGAACTTGCGGAAATCGGACGGAACCGGAAACGTGTCCTTTGCGAACGTTAGGGCGGTTCCCGTCCCTGTCGCGCTCGCCTTAGTGTCCGTCACGACGGTCGAGACCGACGCGGAAATCACACGCGCCCCGACCGGAATGCCTTCACCGGTCACGGCATACGTCGCGTCAAGCCCTGTGATGTCCGCCACATTCGTGAGCGACGAGGATGCAAGCGTGGTATCGCCTGTAGTGACAAGCGGTTCCACGGTTTGCAGCGTCGTCACACTAGCAAGAAGCGTCCAGTCGCGATCCGTCACCAGATCGCGGCCGGCTTCTTCCAGCAGCGCCAGGAATTGCAACGCCCCCGTGTTGCCAACAAGAGTGGTCAGGTCCGGCACGAAACCCAATGCATTGCGCGCCTTGTTGACCAGCGCGAGAGCGCTCAATCCCATGGTTACACCCGATACAGCGTAGCGGTGTTCGCGGCCGTAAACCGCACAATGAACGCCGCCGACGTGTTTTCCTGAACCACCATGTTACCGACCAGCGTCCAGCCGGTATTGGTGACGATCGTGATGTCTTCCGCCGCGACAGCGGAAAGGTTGATCACATACATCATGATCGCGTCATCAGCCCCGAGCGACGAGGAAAGCGCGCTGTCGAGATTGGTCGCGGTCGGGAGCGTATAGTTGACCCCCGCTCCAGTCCCGGCATTGCCCGTGATCAGCATATCGGCGGCCGTCATGCTGCTCGCAACCATCGTGGCCGATGCTGTAAGAGCATACGGCGTCCGCTGGCGGAACATCAGCGCAGTCCGGATATACGTCGCACCAGCGACGCCCGAACCGGTAGCGGTGCCGGACACGAAAATGATGTCACCGCCGTTGCCCGACGTAGCGCCGGCACTGCCGCCGGTGATCGTGACATGACCACCGCGCCCGGTAGGAGCGCCCTGACCGCCCGTGACGTTCGTTGCGCCACCGCTGCCTGTCGTAACGCCGCCTTGGCCGCCCTGCACCGTGACCGTGCCACCGACGCCACCGTCTGAGAGTGCCTGCCCGCCGCGCAGTCGCGCCGTGCCGCCATTGCCGGTCGCACCGGTTCCGGAACCACCGCCGTCCAGCAGCAGACTCGACCCCGCTGCGGTCCCGTTGCCATTCCCCGGCGTGATGGTCAGGGTGCCCGCCGACGCATTGCTGGCGGTTCCGTCGCCTGTGGTGATGGTGACAGCGCCACCCGTCCCGGATGTCGCGCCACCATCGCCACCGGAGATAGTGATCGCCCCCCCGGCCCCTGTCGCGCCAGGCGTGCCGCCCGTGATCGTGACGGCGCCGCCCGCGTTGCCCGAGGTGCTGGACGTTCCGCCGACGATCTCGACAACGCCGCCCTGCGCCGCGTCAAGGCCGCTGATCGACGCGGTGGCGGTCAGGCCCTCCAGGTCGGAAAATCCCGCCGTATGCGCTGTGGACACGAGATAGACCGCCAGCGGCGGCGCTACCCCCAGGCCCATCAGGTCTTGAGTTGTCGTGCTCTGTGTCACTGTGCCGCCCCCCTCTGCTCCAGAGCCTCAAGCCTCGCCGCCTGGTTCCGCAGCTGCTGCATCAGGTCCTGGATTTGCGTATCGCGCTCCGCAATCCCGGCCTGTAGCCGCAGGATGCCCTCGCCAGATGTCATCCCATCGAGGTATTCGGTCGCGCGCGTCACCCACGCCCGCGCACCGATCCCGAGCCGGGAAATCCCCTGTTCCGACAGGCCGGACAACGCCTCCACGGTGTGGATACGCAGCGCCTTGAGCGTTTCGACCACATGCGGCTCGGCCGGGAACAGCAGATGGACGGGAATACCGTCATGCACCTGTTCCCGCTTCGCCTGAAACGCTTCCCACTGGCGCGGGAAACGTTCCGTGTCCGACTGCCGAACCTGGCGCACAACAGCGTCGCGTTCGCCCGGCTGGCGAACCTCGATCATGTCGATTGACTCGTAAACCGCTCGCCCCGCGATGTTGGACTGATACGGCATGAGCGTCGCCTGGGTGAAGAAACGGACCGCCAGACGACGGTCGTTCCCATTCGAGAAGAGGCCAGCGCCGCCGGGATGCGGCACCGCCTCGAAGGTTTCGGAAAGAACGTCGCTCATCAGTCGGCCACTCCGATCACCGGGTAATTGAGCAACACCGCAGCCGTATTGCTGGCCGCCGTGGCAAGCTGCACGACGCCATCAACAGTGGCAGTCGTTCCGCCCCCGGCAGTGTCATCGAGGCGCCCAGCGGTCGCTGTGGTGTGCAGCACGGTATTGGCCAGCGAACCTGTCAGGCAGTTCGCGGACGAGCGATACCCGGACCGCTGAATCCAGATGTATTCGTAGGACGTGGTTCCCGACGTGGCCGCAGCACCGGCGACACCCACCCACGCCCCTCGCAGGGCCTTGGCGGTATTGCTTAGGCTTGTGACGACAAACGTTGACGCGGTCGAGACATACACGAAGTCACCGGCCGCAATCGTCTGCGACGCCGCGAGCTTGACGAACACCCAGTCGGAACCGTCCGTCCCACGCGCGGGCGTGCCCACGGCGAACGGCGGCCCCGGGATGTCCGGCGTCGATGCAGTATTGACCGTGTAAGCGGTCGCGAGATTGATCCCCTCAAGGGAAATTCCGAAAGGCATGTGATGTCTCCTTGATTACGGGATCAGAACGCCCTGCATGAACGCATTGGACAGCGTCATGTTGCCAGCCCAGGCGATCAGCTTGACCATGCTATCCTGGTTCACCGACACCCGGTCCGGGTCCAGCGGCACCCAGTCGCGATCAGCATGCGGCCTGTAGTGCAGATAGTCCGAGTTCACGAAGAACATGTAACCGGCCGGCGGACCGCCGACCGCGCCCGTTCCGCCCGAACCGAACGTGTTGCCGTCACCGGTCGAACCCTGGAAGCCGCCAGCGAGATAGACCGGGATTTCCGCGCCAACGCCCGAATAGGCCAGCGACGCAAACCCAGCCGCCGCACGATCCGACCGCGTAATGCGCTGGATCGCCGTCAGGCTTTCCAGATACGCGGCATAGCTCGTGTTGTCGGCCAAGATCATGTCCGGCATGTCGGCGCCGCGAACCAGCCGCATCGCCAGCGTGTTCATGTAACGCTGGACGTTCGCCGATGTCAGAGCCGCGCCACCGTCAGCGACCGCCGCATATTTCTGGTTCTGCCAGAACGACCACGTCGCGCGATCGATACCGCCGATTGTCCCGACCGTTGGCGTTGCCGAGATCAGCGCCTGAAGGCCCAGGATTTGCCCCGACAGCGTGCCATCGGAAAACATGTCGTAGGCAAGGCCGTTCGCCGCTGTCTTGTCAGCGTTGTCGATGCGAGAGCGCAGCAGATTGATCACGGCATACTTGCCGCTGTTCTGAAGCTGCTCCAGGCCGTTGATGCTGATCGCCACCGCCATCTGGCGGATCGGGTATTCAGCCGCCGTCAGAACGTCCGATGGCGTGATGTTCAGCGGGTCGTAGCCGGAATACCGTGTATACGTCACGTTGTTCGCATACATAAGTTCCTGAACGATCGTGCGGCCGCCGGTGAACGGCTCCTTCGCCCTCCCGCTGAGCTTCTGCAGGATGACGTTGTTGCGGCTCATGTTGTCAGCAGCGCGGCCGGAACGGTTCCGCAGGGTAGTCGTGATGAGTTCCGAAAGGTTCGGGGATGCCATGTTTGGCACTCCTATCGTGCGAGGTTATCCCAGGCTTCTTCAAGCAACTGATTCGTGGTCATTTTCGAGCGGTCAACGTTGCGTGTGCCGGCCGATGCAGTCGGGGCGTCACGAACCGATACCGCGCGTCGTGACGGCGGGTTGGGTTGCGTCGTAATTCGAGCCTGTGCCAACAGCTTTTCCCGCGTCTCTGGGTTTGCCCATACAGCGCGATCATAGGCGTCCTTCAACGACATGCTGGGATCGACCTGGATCATCTTGCCCATCTCGACCCGCACTGCCTCAAAATGAGGGTGTGCGGGATCGCGGGAAAATGCCTCGATCTGTCCTGCCACGTCGCGGGACCTCGCTTCGTCGAGTTCCGCAATGACCGCATCCAAGCGCGGATCACGAAAATCGATAGGCGCCGCCTGCACTTGCCCGGGTGCCTGAGATTGCCCGAGCATCGCCTGCGCCGCCGCATGAGGGTCGCGACCGAACGCCCGGATCAGTTCAGGCAATGCCGCGTCAAAGTTCCGCATGAGCGCATCCTGCGCCGCCAGTAGCTGGCTAATTGCCTGCTCCGGACGGACGCCACGCATGGCCCATTGGTCCTGATATGGCTCAATTGCCTGCACGATCGGGTCAGCCCGACGCGCAACCTCTGCCCGTTCATGCAGCGCCTTTTCGGTATCGCGCTCACGCCGCAACACGATCTCTCGGGCTTCCGGCGTCAGCGTTTCCCAGTGGGCTTTCTCTGCATCCGACCACGACGCCGGCGCGGCGGGACCGGCCCGCTCGTCGCCCTTGTCGCCGGGCTGGTCGTTCTGTTCGGCCTGCGCGCCATCGTCGCCGTCCTGCTGCGCGGCAAGATCGTCATAAGTCTTGCTCAGGATGGCTTCAAGATCGTCGCCGGTCTGCTCAATGGTTTCAGACATGGTGCCTCAGATTATCCGGGTTTCAACGTCTGCGAAGTCGCCGCTTCCGATAGTGTCAGTTGGAGGCGGCTGGTATCCCTGCTCCAGCATTTCCCACGCCTGAGCGATGTCGTCTCCAATGTGGGGATCGGACCGATACAAAGCGTTTTCGCGCGGCGCGTCGTTACCCAATTCCTCGTAGCCATGTTCCTTGTATCCACGGCGAATGGCTGACTTGCTGTCATACATCTGGCCATCTGCCATGGACCGTATCGGGTCCATCGTATCACGGATGATCCCCGGAAATACAGCCGGACGCGGCGGCATCTTCGGAGCCGGAACCCACTGGTCGCGATACCACACGTATCTCATGCGCCGCGATTCTCCATCTCTTCGCTGCCTTCGCGCGCTTCATGCGCAGCGTCGATCTTCTGCGCTTCCAAGTCTAGCTTGGCCCAATCAATCGCCTGTTGATGCGCCGATTCCTCGGCCCGCAGTTCCGCATCTCCGACCTTGATCAGATGATCGGTCATGTCCTGCTGGTTCTGCGCGGCCTGTTGCGCTGTCGTAGCCTGCAACGACAAGCCCGCCTGTTGCGCCTCGATCTGCTTAATCGCCAGGTTCGTTTGCGCGATCTGCAAGTTTACCGACGCGATAGCCTGCGCCGATTGCGCCTTCATGCTTTCGATGTGCAATCCGGCTTGCGCTTCAACCTGCTTGATCTGCAACTCGGCATGCATCCGCGCCTGTTGCGCCTGCGCCTTGATCGCTTCGGGATCAGGTTGCGGCGGCTGTTGCGCCTTCTGTTTCATGTCCTGCCCAAGCTGCGAAATGGCGTCTTCGATCGTGACTTCCATCTCGGCCCCGATGCGGAACCCGCGCGCGGCAAACATGATCATCTTGCCCAGCATGGGCAACATGGCCGGCCCCATCGCGGGCGGCAACGCAATCGCGGACTGGATCAGTTGCCCTACCGAACCCAGGAATTCCATGCGATCGCGCTTATCCTCTCCGTCGTCGAGCGCGATCGTTGACTGATCCTCGATATCGATTTGGAACCCGCGCGTCTTTTCATTGCGCAGTAGATCGACGGCCTTTACGAACAAAACCGCTGGGTCCTGCTCGCCATGATCCATGGCGGAAAAGTTGGAAACCTCCCACAACGTCGCCGGGCTGTATTTCTCCGCGATGACCTCGGCCGTCAGTCGCAGCATGTCCCGCACAAACCGCGAAACCGCAAACTGGCGATCAGACAGGCGCAACCCCGCATACCGGCCTTTGATCCGTTGCGCTGTCGCAGTTTCTTCCGGCGCGGATGAGCCTCGGATAATGTCCGATATGCCCGTGATTTCGTATAGATCGGCCTTCACCGTCGCGCGCGCTTCGATCAGCGATTGCAACGTCCCGATCATGTCCTGCAACGGGACAAACGACAGGGCGCCTTGCATCCCCGATGTCGTCGCGAACTTGCTCCAATCCTCGATCGCAATGCCCTGGTTTTCCATCCCCTCGTCGAAGATGCGCGCCAGCTCTGGGAACTCATTGTTATACGCGAAATTCATTCTGATCGCGGACGTAAGGGCCGCAATACGCCCGGTCAGATCGTCCAACTCGCGCGCCTGATCGCGGTATTCCTTGTAATCTGGAACCGGGATCATCGTCCCAGCCGTCATGGTCCCGAACAGCGGTTGCGGACACGGGAAGAAATGCTCAAGCCCGAGCGGATCGTCTTCTTCTTCCAACACCATCGGATCAACCAGCGGGTTGCCGATGAAAATGACCTTTCGCTCGGATTTGCACCAAATCTCGACCACCTCGGCGCGTCGAATTACCTCATCGTCGCGGTCATAGTCATTCGTCCGGTCGGTCTGATACGCCCCTACAGGCGTCCACGTCAGATCCACATTGCGGAACCGCGCCCCAAACCGCTTAATGCCCTGCGCGCGCGTCATACGCACGATGCGCCCAACCCAATCGACATCTGCCCACGTCTTGCCGGGACCGTGGTAGAAATCGTCCCGATAGACGTAATCCCATTCGACCGCTTCCGGCTTGATCAGGTCCGGCGCCACGATCTGCGCGACCTGGTTCAACGTCGCCCCGACGCTCTCGTCGTCGCTATCAATGACCTGCGTCGTCTCGTCGGTCCCGATCATCTCGGCCGGGCAATAACGCATCCATGCCGTGCCGCGAGCGAACAACGCGTAATCCAGCACGCAATGCCGAACGCGCTCGTCCATCTGAGCCGCCTCGATCGTGAACGACAACGCGCGTTGCAGGATCGTCGCAGCAACACGCGCAACCGGGTCACGATCGCGATACCGCCGCATGACGACAGGCACCGGCGGCCGTGAATACAGCGCCGGCGTCAATGTCTGAACGTTGGACCACAGGACGTTGAACCGCGCCTGCCCGATCACAGCCGGATCGTCGGCACGGACTGGATCATCGTCGCGATACCGCCGCTGTATGTCCCGACAATCCAGCCGCCACTCACGCCACGCGCGATCATACGCGCGCATCTCCGCTTGCCAGCGCTCAGCGACCCCGGCCCGACCTCGGCCGAAGTCCTTCGGATCGTCAACAGGGGCGATCGTGTCGCTCAAAGACCAGCCACTCGCTTGATTGCGGGGATCAATACCTGCGTTGCGCGGATGTTCGCCGCGTCAGTCGGATGCACAAGCCCGCTGGCTTCCATCCCGGGGAAATATGCGGCCGTAGATACGTCACCGCATAAGGCAAACTGATCGACCACAACATTGCCGCTTTCTGCCAAGGCCAGAACGCGCGCCCGCAATTCACGCCACGCCGGCAAAAGTTCCGCCGGGATGTCGGTATATCCCCACGGCGTGCAAAAGATCGGAACCACGTCGTTCGCGCGACAGACATCAGCCGCATTGCGGAGACGGGCCGAAAAATACGACGCCACCTGATCCGGCGTCAGATTTTCCACATTGTAGTCGTTCGATGTCCACCCCGGCAGGATGCAATACGTCGGTTGCACGATCGGTAGCATCGTGGCCATGCGCGCAAAGAACGTGCCCGACGACTGCCCGCCCGTTGCCGCGCACGCGACGCCCACCGGCGCAACGTCGATATACTCCTGCCCGAGCGTCGTTCCGGCAATCAGCGACATTGTATAAATGCTCGCCGTCGTTCCGGTGCCGGCCATCGTGCTGTCGCCCGTGTGCATACCCTGCACACACGGCCGGCGCGTGAGAACCTGCACCATCGCCACGATGTTGCCGTTCACCAGGGGCGCATTGCCGCTATTGGTCAAGCTGTCGCCAGTGGACGGGCTGGTGACGTAATCCGCGTTGTCGTCAGCGCCGCCCAACCAGAACACATAACCCCGGTTCAAATCAGGGTTCCCCGGCCACACCGAATTGGCCAGCATGTTGTTATAGGTCAAATCCTGGCTCGACGGAATCAGAGCGCGAATCATCAGCCGGCGCATGCCGGTCACCGGGTCCGCACCCCGCGACGAACACGGCACCCAGTCGGTCATGGTCCACTGGGGGTTGTCGGTCTGGCCAGTTGACGGGTCTGTGCCATTTTCCAAAACGACAATGCCAGGCGTCGCACCCGGGATTGTCACGATCTCCGAGAGATTTTCGCCGCCGCCGACAAACGTCAAGGTAGACCACTCGTCATCCGCAAGCGTGTTCCCGTCTTCATCGATCGGAACCACGTAAGACGACGTTGGCGCGGAGCCTACCGCTTTGACCATCGTAACATCCCACGCCGTAGTCGTCGCGTTCATGAACCCGACGCGCACGGCGTAGAAGTCATCCGGGATGTCGATACACTGAAACTCAGTGCCGCCGTCCGATGCGCCAAGCGTCGCTTGCGTAGGCTTGAGCGCCATCATCCACGTATACCGGTTCCGGCGCTGTCCCGTGTTCCGCACTGCTGCTGGCGTGAACGCCAACTGCCCAGGCGCGTTGGAGCGGTATTCAATCTCGCTCACAGCCAATCCCCTCGCGTGCAATACACGGTCGTAGTCCCCGACGACGTGATGCCCGTGACATATACCGTGCCTGTCGGCTTGATCGAGATGACCTCGACCGTAGCCAGCGACAGCACAGGCATAGATGCGGTCGTAGTGGCAGTTATCGTGCCGGTCGTATCAATCGCCACAAACGCCGTCGTCGTGCCGGCATTGAGAAGCCGCAACGCCCCTCCTGATCCACCGACAGTCGCCTTGACTGTGCCGGTGTTTGTAAACACCGCAGATGTCGTGCCCGTGATCGCTGGTGAGAATGGCATGCCGCCTCCTATGCCGCCCATCGGCCGCGAGGCCGCTTAAACACG
>JACCDR011294133.1_pt1 | contig 11821 bp, 9 predicted proteins | sample 7446431 | NCBI WGS metagenome assembly JACCDR01 (sample SAMN15323443, study PRJNA562643) | freshwater metagenome | isolation source: river surface water | place: USA:Blue River Watershed | collected 2017-08-17
CGTAACTGGTTTTCGCTATGGAATATCGAGGTGGTGAATTAATCATGAAAGACTCTACACTTTCCATCGCGCTCGGCAAAACACAGGCTTGGGCGCACTCTGCTATTGCACTCTGCTGTCAAAAGCCAAAAGAGATCGGATTTTTTAGCGCGCTGATGCTGTTTGCTGGCGTCGCCATCTATAAATCCACACCTGCTTTCATCAGCCCAGTTTTTGAGTTGAAAATATCTAAAAACAATGCCGCCATTCAAACGCTGTCACAAGTCCGTGATATTGGAGCGACCAAAAGCCTTTGGGTTGACAAGTTGATGCTGCGAGACGGGGCGCGACTGGTACACCCCAAATTGGGGGTGATTGGATTTTCGGATTCCTTTTTTATTGACATCGAGCGTGACTTCACTGTGAAAAAATCCGGATATTACACGCTACTGCCCGGCAGCGATGACGGCTTTTCGCTGGATGTCGACGGCAAACGCCTGTGCAGTTTTGAAACTGACCGTCCTTACACAGTTCAGCCTTGCCGCATTGAACTGAACGAAGGGGTGCATACCTTTAAGCTGTCTTATTTCCAAGGTGGCGGGCACGCCGGTTTAACCTTAGCCTACCAAGCTGACGGCGAGAAAAAGCAATACTGGTTTGGTGAAAATAGTCGCTTTATTCACTTCGATTAATAACTGTATCTCCCCGTCAGTCAAGCATCAGTCCTATAAATAAAAAAGGCCCCAAAGGGCCTTTTTTATTGCTTATCAACCGTTCACTAAGGTCTGTCGCCACCTTTCCAAGCGTTTAAAATACGGCCTTTTGTTGTAGGGAAGGCACAGGTTTTATAGCCACACACATCCGCTATAGTCGCCAAAATATCCGCATGATTAATGGCCGGCTTGCTTTCGTCTTGATCGCCTTTTATACCCGGCTCACCAAAGGGTGCCAAGTTGATGGAGCGGTTAGTGATTAAGCCTGCATTTTTGCCGCCCGCTAAGAAAATCGGGATCTGGAAATGGTTATGTTTATTGCCATGCCCTAAATCGGATACCGCCATAATAATGGTATTGTCGAGTAGGCTGCTACCATCAGGACCATCCGGTGTTTTCGCCATTTTTTGGATAAACTTGGTGATTTCGGCCATCCACCAAATTTTACTGGTCGTGTGTTGCTCGGGCGATTGATGTGACAAATTATGATCATTATCGCTAGTGCCTGGCACGATAATGGGTGACACCGATACACCATAACTGAAGGCTATTGAGCGGGTGACGCCACAGGCTAATGATTGAATAGCAATATCCTGTTGCACATCGGATACAGCACCCAAAATACTGGTGCGCCAGAGTGTGTCATTACCCCCTGCACCAAATTGCGTGAGATTCGGGGCTGCCGAACAAAGACTTGGCGCATCGCCACCACCGGTAGAGGTCGTAGGGGTCAACTTTGCTTCAAGCACGCGCAACGAATCGGTATGCTGCTCTAGACGTTCGCGTTCAACTTGGCCTAGCTTCATTTTTAAGCGACTTAAATCGCCTTTCACTGCGTCGAGAATTTTGAGGTTGGCACCACCACTATCACTCCCGCCACCACCAGAGCCGCCAAAAATACGCGGGTATAAAATACGTGGGTCATCAACCGCATGCAGATCCCTACCCTTGTCAAAGCTGACGCGCTTATCAAAGTTATCGCCCCATTGCGTACCGCAACCCATTTGAATAGACGGGACCGTTATTTGTGTTTGCTCGCGATTGGCCCAATCTTCTTTACCCATTTGCACATCAATAGACGACAAGCCATGCACTGTTGCCGGTACGCCATCAGCATAACCGGTCAAGCACTTTTTGGACCCGCCTTCATGCGTATGGGGCTTGCCGGCGTAACCAATCCCATCAATAAATAACAAATGCTGTTTAACAGCCTCCATAGGCCTAGTCATAGCCGGTAAAACCATGGAACCCGGCTTCGGAAAGAATATTTCCGGCACGGCGCCGTTGGGATGAAAAATAAACAGTGTTTTTAAACGTGAAGTCGATTCCGCCGCCATAGCGCTACGCGCTAAAAGGGCCGTTAAAGGAGCGCTTGAGCAGGCAGCTCCAACCGCAAACGATTTAAATAAAGAACGTCGTTTCATTACAGAGGGCTCCTATCGGCGAATCATAAAATTGGGGTCAGACAAGGGACTCAACCATAAATCCAGTAGATTGGTTGACTTGGCTTGCCAACGGCTAACCGTTGCCGATACGTCACAGGTATCGGGTTTGGCCACACCCTGCTGGTAGCGCTGAAATTGCTCTGTCACGCATTTTTCAATCTGTGATTTACCGTCAGTAGCCAAAATACTGGCAAGACCATTGAGATTGTCATAATCATGTGTGTCCAGATCCGCCATGCTCGCGATACCAATCAAGGTACCCGATGCATCAATCGCCAGATTATTGCCTTCCGTTTCACGGTATCGGCCTATGCCATCGTAGTGCTCAAAGGCAAAGCCCAACGGATCAATATGCTCATGGCAAGACGAGCAAGCCGGGTTATTACTATGCGCCAAAGAACGCTCGCGCAGAGGTTTATTGGGATCTAATGGCTCAACCTCACCAACGTTTGCAGGCGGTATACCAAATTCTTGGCACAGCAAATGGTGGCGTACCAGCAACCCACGTTTGATGGGGTGGTTTTCTTTATTGGTGGCGTTCAGAGCAAGCAGCGCACCCTTAGTTAATAACCCGGAACGTTTGGCGTCGACAGTGACTTTCTGGAAGTCGCTGGTATTGGCGTTGTTAATGCCATAGAACTGCGCCAAACCCTGATTGAGGTAAGTAAAGTTTGCTGTGAAAAGATCTTGAGCCTTGTAACCTGTGCCCAATAAAATTTCTTGCAAAAATAAATCTAACTCCGTTTGCATCCAGCCTGCGACCTGAGCGTTATAGCCTGGGAAAATCGCCGGATCTTTTTGCACCGCATTCAAACCGTTGGCACGTAACCATTGGCGGCCAAAGTGGGCAAACTGCGATTTCGCACGGGCATCTTTAATCAGCCGCTCAGCTTGCATGCGCAGAGTATTCGGGTCATTGAGGTGCCCATCTTTTGCAGCGCGCAATAAACCTTCATCTGGCGTAGTACCCCAATAGGTGTAAGACAGCCAGGTTGCAATTTCGTAGGGTGTCAAACGGAACTGGCCATTATTAGCTGTACCAATTTCACTGCGGTACAAAAAGCTTGGCGAACTCAAAAAAGCCTGCAAAGCGTATTTAAACCCTTCGTTGCGTGTAGTGCCCAGGTTAAAAACATCTTTATAGGCCGTGACTTCCTCAGGCGACAAAGACCGTCTGAATACCTTTTCACCAAAACTGGGGATAAAGGTGTCTGCACAACGGCGTACGTCATCGGCTGTTGGATTTTGCGATTGCTGGCCGCAATTTAAAATTGCATCCAAATTACCCTGAGTGCTCGCAATTTTTTCAGCAGCAGCCCAAAAGCTATCGATTCGGCTGGCATTCGGCGAGGAGCCACTGACGTTATTATCAAACCCAGCCTTAAGCGTGTCCGCCTCGAAGGATTTCACTATTTCAAAACCATCGGTTCGTCCCAGCAAGGCGTTGATAGTGTTGGCGTATTCACGATTGGTCAGCAAGCGCAGGCGCTGTTTTAAGGCCGGCACCGGTTCATTGCAGGTCACTTTAGGCGCCAAGGTCAACACATACTCGGCAACCTTGCGTGCACACTCGCCTACACAATCCTCGGGCTTGCCGATAATTTTCGGCATGGTGTCGTTGATTTTTTTAGTGAGGCTTTGCAAGTTCCAGTTGGCAAAAACAATGGGCGACGCGGGGTTCTGGCCATCGTCGTTATGGCAGGCGTTACAGTTATGCAATTTATAGAGTTCAGCGCCGGTTTTGCCTAAGGAGGGGTCAACCGAGCTGCTAGAAGCCACGGAGGAACGGCTTGAGCTACTGGGGGCGCGACTCGAGCTGCTGGGCGCCAGGCTGCTACTCACCGCTAGGCTACTGCTCACCGCCAGGCTGCTAGGTGCTAGGCTGCTCGACGGGCGACTCGATGAGGACAGCGGTAGGCTGGAGGGCGCGGCCCGACTGCTACTGCTTTTTACCGACGAGGAAGATCCCCCATCCGGGGTCCCTGTGCAAGCCGCTAATAGGCTTACCAAGATGACAGAACTGATTTTTTTAACCATGGATACAGGCCTCAAGTGGAGGATTTGTGGCACGGATGCGCTCTCCACCTATGATTGGCGTTTTGATTAAAAGGTGCAAAAGCTGCTTGGCTGTTTTGCGGACTGATCACAGAGCAAATCGCCATTTTTTAACGGACTTCGCATTGTTTTCGGTGTCACCCGGCAAGGGCAAACGCCGGGAAGCCGCCCGCTGGCACAACACGATCAGCAGCCATTACATCCTTGAGGCATAGACCCCCAAATAAACAACACATAACGATATAAGTGGCGCCAAACCTGTCAAGTAGACCTGTCGAACCGGGCTTGTGAATCCGACTGGACCGCCTTTTAAGCGGCCGCCCAATCACAAGCACCGCCCAATCGTCGAAGGCTTGTCAGGTGAGCGTGAGATGTATAGAATCGCGCACCCTTGATGGCTGGCACCCAGTGCTGGTGCAGGGGCAGGGCCAAGTCGCCTATAGTGAATGTAGGTGCTAGGCAGCCGCTGCTTTTATGCTGCTTTATAAATAACACAGCACCTTTAGAGCAGCGCCCTACAATAGTGCTTGAGACGGGCTTGAAAATGGCGTCACACTTAAGAATAGCGCCATACTTAAGGCCCCCTGCGCCCCAGTCGGCAACTGATGGCGACCAAAGGCCGGCCGCATGCCAAACCAATTTACGTTACAGGTAATTTTATGCCAGCAGTTAAACTGAAAGAAAACGAGCCCTTTGATGTTGCATTGCGCCGCTTCAAGCGCGCCTGCGAAAAAGCCGGTGTACTGGCTGAAGTCCGTCGCCGCGAAGTGTATGAAAAGCCCACCACAGTTCGCAAACGTCAAGCGGCAGCAGCCGTTAAGCGCCATGCCAAAAAAATGTTGCGTGAAAACCGCAAGTTCCAACGCCTGTATTAATTAAGCCCCGCGCTGTAAAGACCCTGGCTGCAGCCTGAACAAGGCTGGCCGGGGTTTTTGTATTGGCCCACTATCTCAACAGGAGCTCGCCATGAGTGCCATCAAACAAGCGATCAATACCGCCGTCAAAGAGGCCATGCGCGCGAAAGAAAAAGAGCGCCTCGGCGTTTTGCGGCTCATCAATGCCGAGTTCAAGCGCATTGAAGTGGATGAGCGCATTGAACTCGATGACGGCCGTGTTCTGGCCATCCTCGACAAAATGCTCAAACAGCGACGCGACTCCATCAGCCAGTTTGCCGCTGCTGGCCGCACGGATCTTGTCGATGCCGAAACCTTTGAAGTCAGCATCATTCAGACTTTTTTACCCCAAGCCCTGACAGCGGCTGAAATCACCGCTCTGATCGAGGCCGCTGTAGCGCAAACAGGCGCAAGCTCTGCCGCAGATATGGGCAAAGTCATGGCCATCATCAAGCCACAAGCCCAAGGCCGCGCCGACATGGGTGACGTCAGCAAATTGATCAAAGCTCGACTGAGCTAAGTGCGCAGCCCCTAGGCGACGCAACCCTGGCAGCAGGCCCACACCGATATCGCGCTATCCCGATTGAGCCGTCCCGATTGAGGCACCATGCATCGAATCCCTCAGTCTTTCATTGACGAACTCCTCAGCCGTGTTGACTTGGTCGAGGTGGTCGACAAGCGCGTCAAGCTGAAAAAAAACGGTAAAAACTACAGCGCCTGCTGCCCCTTTCACAACGAAAAAACGCCCTCATTCACAGTCAGCCAAGACAAGCAGTTCTATTACTGCTTTGGCTGCGGCGCCACCGGCAATGCTGTGAGCTTTTTAATGGCCTTTGACAAGCTCGGGTTTATGGATAGCCTCGAGCAATTAGCCCGCCAAGCCGGGCTGAGCCTGCCGGAGCCCGAACAGCAACGCTCGAGCACCCAAACGCCAAGCACAGACCCTCTTTATGCACTCTTAAGCGAGGTTGCGGCCTACTACCAAACCCAGCTGCGAGAGCACCCCAGCCGCCAGGCCGCCGAGCGCTATTTGGCCGAGCGCGGTTTAACGCCGGAGATGATCGCGCGCTTTGGCGTGGGCTTTGCGCCAGAGGGCTGGGATTTGGTGCTGAATCAGTTTGGACGCTCGCTCCCTCAGCGCAAGCAACTTTTAGCCGCCGGACTGATTGTCGAGAACGACGATCAAAGCAAACTCTACGACCGTTTTCGGCACCGCATCATGTTCCCGATTCAGGATTTGCGTGGCCGCGTCATTGGTTTTGGCGGTCGACTGCTCGGGGACAGCAATCGTGTCGGCGCTGACGGCAAAAAACAAAAAGGTAAAGGTCCCAAATACCTGAACTCGCCTGAAACAGCCCTATTTCAGAAGGGGCGCAACCTCTACGGGCTTTATCAAGCGCGCGAGACCCGGGGTGAGTTGCAACAGCTGCTGTTTGTCGAAGGCTATATGGACGTCATAGCCCTCGCCCAGTATGGCATCACCGAGGCAGTAGCCACCCTCGGCACCGCCTGTGGCGAAGATCATCTGCGCTTAGCCTTCAAGTACACCAATAGCTTGGTGTTCTGTTTTGATGGCGACAACGCGGGCCGCAAAGCGGCAAGGCGGGCACTCGAGCAGGCGATTCCACTGATGGAAGATGGGCGCCAAGTCAAATTTCTTCTCTTGCCGGAAGGCCAAGACCCAGATTCGCTGGTGCGCCAGATAGGCGCCGAACGTTTTCGCGAGATGCTGGGCAAAGCGGCGCCACTTGAAGAATTTTTCTTTTCGGCCTTGAGTGATGGTTTAGATCCACAAAGCCTGGAAGGCCGCGCCCGCCTCAGCAAATTGGCCGCACCCTGGCTCGAACGCCTCCCCAAGGGCGTTTACCGCGAACTGATGTTTGAACTCTTATCGCGCCGTACCGGCTTAAGCCTGGATGTGTTGCGCGAGCTAATCACTCTGCCACGCCAGTCGGTAGCGGGTGATGAACCCAGCCCTGCCCCCAAACCGCATGACGAGCGGCCAAGTAGCCGAACAGCCGATGACTCCCCGACGACGCCTCCTATCCACCCACCGGCTCCAGCTCAACGCCAGCTGACTGCGCGGCGAGAACCCAGAGCGACTGGGGCTGCGCTTGTCTCGTTGGCAGATCGCGCCCTGGCCCTGTTACTGGACAACCCCCATCTGGCTAAAGACCTGGCACCCAATGCCCTTCCCGCGTCCAGCGCACTGGAACCGCTCAGCCAGCTTATCGCCTACCTCAAACAGCGGGAAACAGCGAGCTTCGCCAGTATTTTGGGCTACTGGGGCGCCCGCTTTGGCACCGAAGCGCAACGCCAGCTCGCAGAAGTCCTCGCCAAACAGCTACTCCACGAAGCCAAACGCCACAGCAGCTATGATCCGGCGAAAGAGCTGGCGGTGGCTTTCGCCAAACTCTGCACCCAAGCCGAAGAAACCGCGCGTCGGGCAGAGATCGCCACGCTGCAACACAAGAGCCTCGATGACCTGAGCCCGCAAGAACGCGAGCGCCTGCGTGAGCTGTTGCGCGCCAAACCCAGCGTTTAACACAGAATCAGCCCATCGTGGCAAGGACTCAGCACAGCCTGTAACGATTCAATACAGTCTGTAACGATCCGCAAAAGTCCATGAGATCGGCAGATTGGCTATTTGCCGGGCCGCTCAAGCCCTCCCTGGGCGCTATGCAAGCGCTCCCGGCGCTTGAATGCCCAGCAAACAGCCAATCCGCCTTCTTAGCGACTCGGTAATTGGTAATTGGTAATTGGTAATTGGTAATTGGTAATTGGTAATTGGTAATTGGTAATTGGCATAGGCTGACTCAGCCATTGCTATAAGCGAAACTTACCCAAGCGTTGCCGCCAATCCAAGCAGATGCCAGCAGACTGTGAGCTACCACTGTGACCCAAAAGACTTGTCGAAACTCAACCTTTTGCGTTTTGTGGCGGAAGCGTTGTTGCGCCCACCAGGCACCCGGCCAGCCGCCGAGCAAAGCCAGCAGATGCAACTGCCGCTCCGGCACCCGTCGCCCACCCGCCTTGGCCTGGTGTTTATCCCAAGCGTAAAAAATAACGCTCAGTAGACTACACACGAGCACGAGAAGCCCGACCCACATCAACCGTTCACTCAATTGCATGCTTTAACTCCGCTTAGGTGCACGGACTTTAATACCGCGCCATCGGGTGCTATTGTGCCGCGTCGATTCGACGAGGGGAAAGCGCCAAGCGCTTGATATCACAATAACGAGGTAGACATGACTACAACATCTCACAAACTCTCCTTTTGGGAGAAGAGCGGCTATTCGCTAGGCGATGCAGCCGCCAACTTTGTGTGGCGCAGCGGTTTTTTTATCCCGGTGTTTTATACCGACACCTTTGGGCTGGCCGCAGCACACGCCACCATTTTAATTTTGATCGTACGCCTGTCAGACGGCCTGACGGACATCATGATGGGTTCCATCGCCGACAGAACTGACACCAAACAGGGTAAATTCAGGCCCTGGATACTCTGGTCAACGCCCTTTTTAGCGCTATTTCTTGCACTCATTTTTACCACCCCCGATTTAACCTACACGGGCAAAGTGATTTATGCGTTTGTGATTTACTTCTGTTTGACGCTCGCCTATACCGCTAACAACGTCCCTTATGGCGCCTTGATGGGCGTTATGACCGACAGCGTCAAAGAGCGTGCAAGCCTATCCAGCTTCCGGTTTATCGGCGCTTTTGCGGGTGGTTTGCTGGTCATGACCAGCTTACCCGAATTGGTTGAAACCCTCGGCAAAGGTGATGAAGCACTTGGCTATCAGCGCTCCATGCTGATTTTTGCGGTCTTGCTGATGGCATTTATGTTTGTGACCTACAAAACCACCAAAGAACGCATTAAACCCCCCACTCAAATTCAAGGCACTTTTTGGGCCGAAATGAAAGATCTTTTCTCCAACTTGCCGGTGATTTTAGTGCCGGTATTTGGCATCAGCCTCTTCATTATCAGCCTCGCCATGCAGGATTGGCCAGCCCTCTACAAATACATTGCGCTCGGTTTCATGCTCGGCTCCTTTGCCTTTTCCTACATTCTGCGTAACCGTATTATTCGCCGCCCGATGGAGTCGCTGACACCGTCACAAAAAGACCTGGCTGATCTGCTGTCTAACAAACCCTGGCTGATTTTGCTTGGCGTTGGGATTATGTTTGGTTTGTTTACCGTCGTTCGCCCCAGCGCTGCCAGCTACTATTTTAAATACCACCTAGAGCGGCCCGATTTAATCAGCTTCTACTTTTTAGTCACGCTGATTGCGTCCTTGGTCGCGGCTGTGGTGACGGGCGTCCTCTCCAGCCGGTTCAATAAACGCACCCTCATGATTGCCGCCTTTGTATTAGGTGCCATTTTTAACGGGGCCATTTATTTTGTGCCGCGCGACAATGTTACGGCCATGCTGGTGCTGGCAACCATTGGCGAGTTTTTTGCGGGCATTATGCCGGTCGTGTTTTTCAGTATGCTGGGCGATACGGTGGACTATTCCGAATGGAAAAACCACCGCCGCGCTACGGGTTTAATTTATTCTGCGGGGACTTTCATCAATAAAACAGGCCACGGCTTCGCTGGCGCCATGGTGCTGATAGTGCTGGCCATCTATGGCTATGATGCGAGTGTGCCCGATGCTATTACGGCCTCGGTGCCCGGCATGGTGTTATTGATGACGGGCATTCCCGTGGTCATCGGGGTTTTAGGAGCCTTGTTCACACTCCTCTACCCACTGGATGACAAAACCATGAAAACCATTGAAGCCGAGCTGATCGCACGGCGACAAGCCCTGAGCCAAGGCTAATCTGGCTTGACAAAAACCCGGTTGCGCCCTTGGCGTTTGGCCTCATAGAGGCCAGCGTCAGCGCGCTGGGTAAACAGAGCCCAGCTGTCTGGATCATGCGGTATAGTGCTCGCCACACCAATACTCAGCGTCAGCGACACCTGCTGCTCTACCACCATAAACGGGTGCGACGCCACCGCGAGGCGAATTCGCTCCGCGACCTGGCAAGCCCCCTCAAGCGGCGTATTGGGCAAAATCAGCGCAAACTCCTCGCCGCCATAGCGAAATACCTGATCATCTGGCCGCCAAAGCGCGCTCTTAAGGCAGCTCGCCACGACTTTTAAACAATCATCGCCCACCAAATGCCCATAACTATCGTTAAAGCGTTTGAAATGATCGATATCGCACATCAATAACGTCACCGGCAGCTTACTGCGATAGGCACGCTTCCACTCGACGGATAAAACCTCATCAAAGGCCCGCCGATTGAGCGCACCCGTCAGGCCATCCTCCCGACTTTGTCGCGCCAACTGGGCATTGACCCGCGCCAGCTGGTCAAGCGTCAAACGCAATTCCTGCGTTCGCTCTTCAACCTTGTGTTCCAGTAAAACCGTGGAGGCCAGTTGTGCCTGCTCTTTTTCACGGCGCAACACATTAATGCGATCCGCCAAGGCAAACGACAGGAGTAACACTTCCAACAGGGAGCCAATTTCTTGCGCATTTTCGGTCAAAAAATTGCGCGGCAACCAGCCAAATTTATTCAACGCTATGATGAAGGTGCCCGCAAACAGCACAAAATACGCGCTGGTAAAATAGAATGCCGGTTTATAACCGCGCCGCCAAATCCAAAACCCACTGATAAAGCCCACCACGGCATACAACATAGTGGCGCCAACACCCACGCGAACGCTAATCGGGTAACCCAGCCAGGGCGAGAGCAGCGCATTGAGCGTCAGGCTTACGGCCAGCGCCAACACCACCCAATAGAGCGCGCGCTGCCGCTGCCATAAATTTAAAAACCCCAGCGAAAAAAACGCGACAGTCGCGCCCGATAAGCTCACCACAATCGGCATGTGGTAATGCTGAATCAGGGGCGAGTCTGGCCATAAATATTGATAGGAATAACCGCGCAAGGTGGCCTGTACCAGCGCCACACATAACACGCTCGCGACATACAATAAATAATGCGTATCGCGAAATGACAGGTACAAAAACAGGTTGTACAGCATCATCGCCAGCATCACACCAAAATACATGCCCTGTAGTAATGACTCGGTTTGATCATGAATTAACAGCTGCTGCTCGGTTAACACACGCAGGGGAATTTGCATGGACGAGTCGCTTTCCACACGCATGTAAATCGTCACGGGTTGCGAGGGGGACAGCAGCAGCGGATAGAGTAAATACCGGTGCGCAATGGGGCGCTCGGAAAACGGCTGGTGATCGCCAAGACGCAGGGGGGCTAAGGGGGTATCGCCTTGCCAGGCATAGATATCCACGCGGTCCAATAGCGGGTATTGCAACGCCAGTAACCAGTGCGGGGGTAGCAGCGGCTCACGAATGAGCTGAAACCGGTACCAATACACAATAGGCGTGTAGCCAAAATTGATAATGGGCTTTTCATGCTGGCGCCAAGGCGCGCAAGGGGCCGCGAGCAACGCGTCCAGCGTCAGCTGCCCGCCTGCATCCGCCAAGTACTGCACATGCCGCCCCATATCAAGGCCCTCAGCCCGAACCTCAACGGGGGCAGACAAGGGCAAACAAGGCTCTGCAACAGCCTGCACACCAAACAACCACAACCCAACAGCCACCCAGAGCCCCACCACAACGCGAAGCGCGGAAACAGGCAGACGAGTCAGCCACACCAAACCAACCATAAACCCACCACGGGCAGGGAAAGTCCTTGAAGTCTAGTTGGGTTGGAGGGGTTAGCAGGC
>JACCDR011035731.1_pt1 | contig 11820 bp, 10 predicted proteins | sample 7446431 | NCBI WGS metagenome assembly JACCDR01 (sample SAMN15323443, study PRJNA562643) | freshwater metagenome | isolation source: river surface water | place: USA:Blue River Watershed | collected 2017-08-17
CGCCAACCCGCCCGCGACGCCCTCTCCAACGGCCGCTGGGTCGCCAGCGGCGAACTCCTCGACGGCGTCCCCGCCGTTAAGGAAACCGCCAAGAAGCTGCCTTACCTCGCCGCCTGATGCCTGCGGCTTGATCACCTTGGAGGCGCGGCCACAAGCCGCGCCTTTTTATTGGGCGGGATTCCCGGCCGTGCGCTAAAGGTATAGCCGCATCGGCGCTTGCGACTGCGCCGACCCCGGCAAAGGTCTAGCCCACCGTGAGCGCCCCCACCCCGACGATCCGCAACCCGGTCCTGCCGGGCTTCAACCCCGATCCCTCCATCCTCCGCGTCGGCGACGACTACTACATCGCGACCTCCACCTTCGAGTGGTATCCGGGCGTGCAGATCCACCATTCGCGCGATCTGGTCAACTGGCGCCTGCTCTGCCGCCCGCTCTCGCGTCCGAGCCAGCTCAACATGCTGGGCGACCCCGACTCCTGCGGCATCTGGGCCCCATGTCTCAGTTACGCCGACGGAAAATTCTGGCTGATCTACACCGATGTGAAGCGCTACGGCCGCACCTCCGTCGGCGGCGCCTCGGGCGCGTCGCTGCGCGATTTCCACAACTACCTCGTCACGGCCGACCGGATCGACGGCGAGTGGTCCGATCCCGTCTACATGAACAGCAGCGGCTTCGACCCCTCGCTGTTCCATGACGACGACGGCCGCAAGTGGTTCGTCAACCAGCTCTGGGACTACCGCCCCGGCAACAACCGCTTCGCCGGCATCGTCCTGCAGGAATATTCCGTCAAGGAGCGCAAGCTGATCGGCACCCGCGTGAACATCTTCAAGGGCACGGCCATCGGCCTCACGGAGGCGCCGCACCTCTACAAGCGCAACGGCTGGTATTACCTCATCACCGCCGAGGGCGGCACCGGGTGGGGTCATGCCGTCACGATGTGCCGCTCACGCCACATCGCCGGTCCCTACGAGCTGCATCCCGACACCTACATCCTCACCGCCCGGCACCGGCCCGACGCGCCGTTGCAACGCGCCGGTCACGCCGATCTCGTCGAGACGCAATCCGGCGAGACCTGGATCGCCTACCTCTGCGGCCGCCCGCTCAAGAACCGCGGTCGTTGCGTGCTCGGGCGGGAAACCGCCATCCAACCGATGGTCTGGGGCCAGGACGACTGGCTGCGCACGACGGATGGCCAGGGCATCCCGCAGCTGAATCCTCCAGCGCCCGATCTTCCCGCTCATCCTTTCCCGCCGTTGCCCGCTCGTCACGACTTCGACTCCCCGCAACTGCCGAACGACTTCCAATGGCTGCGCAGCCCCTGGCCGGAGGAGCTGTTCAGCCTCACCGCCCGGCCTGGCCACCTGCGACTCTTCGGGCGCGAGACGATCGGCAGCCTCTTCAAACAAGCGCTCGTGGCCCGCCGCCAGCAGGCGCACTGCTACAGCGCTTCGACCATCGTCGAGTTCGAGCCCGAGCACTTCCAACAACTCGCCGGCCTCGTGTGCTACTACGGCGCGGCCAAGTTTCACTACCTCTACGTCTCGCACGATGAAATCATCGGCAAACACCTGCGCGTGATGTCGGCCATCCCCGACGGCGTCGTGGGCGACGCCTTTACCGCCCCGATCGCGATCCCGACCGGCCGGCGCATCGAGCTGCGCGTCGAGGTGGACGAGGAGCGCCTGCACTTCGGTTACCGTCTCGAGGGCGCCGACACGTGGTCGTGGATTCCGCAGATGTTCGACGCCAGCATCCTTTCCGACGAGGCCTCGATGCCCGGCTTGCCGAACTTCACCGGTGCATTCGTGGGCATGGCCTGCCAGGACATGGCCGGCACGGCCAGGCCGGCCGACTTCGACTGGTTCGAATACCGCGAACGCGCCTATCGCGCCGACCCGACCAAACCCTGACGAAAGTCAGGCGGACCGGGCCTTGGGCGGGAAGGGCCCCGGCTGGTAATCCGTGCGCGATGCCTCCTGGGCCAGGTTGACGAGCTCGGTGATCACCAGCGTCGGATCCTCCTCGTAGCGGAGCCGGAGAAAATCATCGCGATATTTTTCGTAGCCCAGCGGATGCATGAGCCAGCTCTCGATCTGACGGCCGAAATCGGCGGGCTGCTCCACCAGCTCGGCGCCGGCCCCGTTCCGGAAAAACTTAACCGTGAGCGACTCCTGGGGCATGACGCCGCCGAGCGCGTTGAACAGGATCGGGCAACCGAAGTGCAGCGCCTTGGCGCAGGAGGTCGTGCCGCCGCGGGTGATGATCACGTTGCTGACCTGCATGAGGAGATGCACTTCCTCGGAAAAGCCGTCGAGGTAACAGTCCAGCTGCGGATGCTCGGCGCGCCAGTGCAGCACCTTGTTGTAGGCCTCCCGGTTCCGGCCGCAGATGACCACGGCCTGCACGCGGCCGGCGAACGGCAGCAGCTGCTCGAGGAACTCCAGGTGGTTGTTGGCCCCGTTGCCGCCCGTGGCGAGAAACACCGTGAACAGGTCCGGTTGCAGCTCGAGCACACGCTCGCGATACTCGAGACGCTCCGCCGGCGGCAGGAAGGCCGTGTGCTGGCGGGGGCGCATGAGGTGCCCCCGCACCCGCGTGCGGGCGGCCGGCATGCCCAGCTTGACCGCGTAGTCGCGGGCGGTCGGTGTGCGCGAGATGTAGAGGTCCGCCGTCGGCTCGACCCAGTTGATGCTGTAGCCAAAGCCGCCGGAAAACTCGCCGCAGTAGGTGGCACAGCGAACCTTGTCCCGTCCGAGGACGCGGCGGGCGGTCTGGAAATAGCCGCGATTGAGGCAGTCATGCACGCTGAACACGAGGTGAGGCCGGTATTCGCGCAGGGTTTGCTCGTAGTATCCGCGGCCGATCGCCACGGAACGCCGGTTGAGCAGACTGAGCATCTCCACGAAGAGGAAGTAGGCCTTGTGCAGCCAGGGCGACCGCTGCTGGATCCAGTTGTAGAAGCGCACCCCCGCGCTGAAGAGCCCGGACGACTTCTCCAGCATCTGCTCGATCCGCACGTCCACATTGTGGCGGTAGAGCTCGAAGCACCACTCGGCAAAGGCCTGCGCCCGGGTGTCGTGGCCGGCGCCCGTGCTCGAGGTCAGGACCAGGATGCGGACCCGCGGCGAATTCATAGGCCGAAGTAAAGCTCCTGAATCCGCCGCTTCAGCCCCAATGATCCGAAACGCGCCAGCAAGGGCGCCACCACCGCCTGGAAGGGGCGTCCCGTGCGCACCGTGCGGCTGCGTCCGGCCAGCAGGGCGCGCCGCAGTGATTCCGCCGCATGCACGGGCGGCGGGCCGCTGCGCATCATCCGCTCAAATGCGGTCCAGGCCCGCGCCATGCGGCTCGCGTTGAGCGGATCGAGCGCCGGCTGGTCCGGGCGGCGCACGGAGCCCTCGAAATCGGTGCGGTAATCCCCGGGCCGGAAATCAATCACGATCACGCCGGTGCCCTTGACCTCATACATGAGGCTTTCGCTGAGCGCGGACAGGCCCGCCTTCACGGCGTTGTAGACCGGCTGGTAGGGCAGGCTGAACTCGCCGGCGATGGAGGAGATGTTGACGAGGGCCCCGCGTTGGCGGAGCAGCAGGCCGCGCAATCCCAGGTGAGCCAGCCGGGCGGTGTTCACCAGCATCACGCGAAACTGCTCTTCCCACGTCTCGAACTCCGTCGGCGCAAACGCCCCGAACACACCAAAACCGGCGTTGTTGACGACCAGGTCGAAGCCGCCCGCCGCCCGCTCCGCCTCACGGAAGGCCGCCTCGGCCCGCTCGCCGTCGGCCAGATCCAGCCGCACCGGATGAAACCCGGCGCAGGCCGGCAACCGGCCGGGATCGCGCGCCGTGCCCCACACCTGGACCCCCTCCTTCAGCAGCATGTGGCTGAAGGCGAGCCCCAGCCCCGTGCTGGCACCCGTGACAAACGCGGTGCGGTAGCGGGAGGAAAGCGGACCGGCGCTCATGCGGGATCAACCGGCCTTGAACACGAGGCAGACGTTGGCGCCGCCGAAGCCGCTGCTGTTGCTGATCACGACATTGGGACGTTGCGGCAGCGTGGCCCGGATGATGTTCAAGCCCGCGCAGGCGGGGTCGAGGTTGCTGATGTGCGCGGAGCCGGGGATGAAACCCTCCTTCATCGCGAGGGCACAAAAACCGGCCTCCATCGCGCCGGCCAGCGACAGGCCGTGGCCGGTCAGGGCCTTGGTGCTGCTGATGGCGGGACGCGAAGGGTTGCCCTTGAAGATCGTGCGGAGCGCCTTGGCCTCGGAGATGTCGCCGATCGGCGTCGAGGTGGCGTGTGCGTTGACGTAATCCACCTCCTCGGGCGCAACCTCGGAAAATCGCAGGGCGTTTTCGATCGCGGTGCGCAGGCCGTCACCCTCGGGATGGGAGATGGCCACATTGTAGCCATCCGAGGCTTGGCCCCATCCGGCCATCTCGCAGTATACCTTGGCGCTGCGCCGGTCGACCTCGTCCTCGCTTTCCATGACGAGCACCGTGGCCCCGCCGGTGCCGACGAATCCGTCGCGCGCAGTATCGAAGGGGCGGGACGCGATGGAGGGATCGGTTTGCAGCGACAGGGCGCGCATGCCGGCGAACGGCAGGATGCTCTCCACATTGCCATCCTCGGCGCCGATCACGAACATCCGCTTCTGCCGGCCCAGCGATATCTCGTCATGCGCGAAGGCCAGGGCATGGGCCGAGGAGGCGCAGGCGGAGGAGAATCCCGTGGACGCGCCGCGGATCCTGAAATGCGAAACCAGGTTGAAGTTAACCGTGCCCGAGATCGACGCCACGATCCCCAGCGGCGGACAGCGCATCACGCCCATCTTGCGCATGCGCTCCAGGTGGTAACCGAGCAGGAACGGCGAGCCGGCCGAGGCGGCGTAAAGGCCGGTGTCGGGGTTGGAGACCTCGGCTTCCGTGAGTCGCGCATCCTCGATCGCCTGCTGCATGGCGCAGTAGGCGTAAACCCCATGCGGGGCCATGCCGCGGATCAGTTCGCGCTTGATGCGGTAGCGGGCGGGAAAGACCCAGTCCTCCTGGTCGATGGAGTCGGTCTGGAAATCCCGGATCGGCGCGGCAACCTTGACCGGCACCTCGGGCTTCTGAAACGGCGGATAAAGCTCCATGCCATGGCGCAGTTCGCGCAGGCTTTCCGACACCGAGGCGGCATCGTTGCCGATGCTCGTGATGAATCCCACTCCGGTGATATAAACTTTCGGCATGAAGGAATCAGGCAAAAGGGCCGGGCTCGGGCCGCACCGCCAAATTTCGACGCATCAAAGTGCTTTTGCGCCGACGGTCAACCACCGCGGCAGCGCCACTCAGGCGTTGACCGCGGACTTGGCGGGATTGATCGCCACCGCCTGCTCGGCCGGCGCAACCTGCGGCGTGGGCGGCTGGGCCACTTCCTCGACGTAGGCAAAGGTCAGCGTGATTTCCTCGGCGATGGCCGCCTTTTCCTGGCCGACGCGGATCTGCCCCTCGAAGGTCGCCAGCGGCGATTTCAGGCGCTTGGGCTTGATCGACAGGCTCAGCACATCGCCCGGGCGACACACGCGATGGCAGCGGACACCCTCGCAGGAAGTGAAGAAGATCGTGCGGTGGTCAACCGTCTTGCCGGCCTCGCCCACCTGGCCTTCCAGCAGGAAGAGAACCGCCAGCTGGCCCAGCGCCTCCAGCATGATGGAGGCCGGCAGCACGGGGTTGTCCTTGAAGTGGCCCTGCAGGAAGAACTCCTGACCGCTGACCTTGTATTTGGCGTTGGCGCCATGGGCGTTGACCGAGGCTTCGCCCAGGAAGAGGAAGGGGGGCTGAATCGGCATGATCGACACGATCTGCTCGATCGGGATGAACTTGGTGGGCTTCGGCAGGGGTAGGCCGCGGACCTTGCTCTCGATGAAGGCCTTGACGTTTCCAACGGTGCGCAAATGGCGCAACTCCTCGTTGTTGATGGACATTTGGAGCACGTCCTCCACGAGGATCACGATCTCCATCATCGTGAGCGAATCGATGCCCAAGTCCTCGATGATCCGCAGGTCATCGTCGGCATCCTTCAGCTTGGCCCGAAGATCGGGCTCCACATAGCGCTCGATGATACCCAAAACGATGGCCGGAAGATGCTCCGTGTTACCCGTCTTGCGAAATTGTGCCGCAGCCTCATAAGTTGCTGCCGAGCAACGCTTCAAAGCTTCTCTAAGGTTGGCATCATCCTCGGCGGTGAACGGCTTGAGAGTGACTCCGGACTGGGTGTTAACGGACTGTGCCATTGGGATTCAGGTATGTTACATCCCAATGACATGTAAACCCCAAAAACCCTCCGCTGCGCTCGTAGAAATACGCAACGTGAGAGTAAAATTTTAGCTGATTGACTTGGCGAAGGTTGCCTTGCGACATGCCGGACCCGACGGCCACAGGCCCGAGTGCATATCCCTTTGAACCCCATGTCGCCCTCGGGCTCTTCGCCCACGCTGATTTTGGCCACTCACGAATTCCAACCGCATCGCGGCGGAATCGCGGTTTACTGCGCGGAGATGGCCCGAGCGGCGCAGGAGCTGGGTTATCAGGTTGAAGTCTGGGCCCCCGGCCTGCCCGCGGGAACGGAGGAGTCATCCTGGCCGTTTTTGGTGCGACGCCTGAACTTGGCGGGGAACCACAGCCTGCTCAGTCAGTGGCGCATGGCGCGGGAGCTGTTGCGCCAGGGCCATCGCCTGAACCGGGCGACGCTTTACATTCCGGAACCCGGTCCGTTGCTGGCGATGCTGATGCTGCAGTATTTTGACACGATCCGCCCAAACCGGCTGATGCTCACCTTCCACGGCTCGGAAATCCAACGCCTGGGTTCGCGCCGCCTGCTGCGGTGGAGCACCAATCACCTGCTTTTCCAGACCAGCCGCATCAGTGTGGTCAGCGACTACGCCCGCCAGCTCCTGGAACAACACTTTCCGTCCGCCGCCGCAAAGGTCGTCGTCACCCCCGGTGCGCTGCGTCCCGACCTGCGGCTGAAACAATCCGCTCCCTTGGCCGCACCCGGAGCCAAGACCGTGATTCTGACGGTCGCCCGGCTCAACCCCCGCAAGGGCCAGCTGGAGGTCATCCACGCGCTCAAGGCCCTGCCGGCCTCCGTGCGCGCCAACCTCGAATACCGGCTGGTTGGCGCCCATGGTAAGGAGAACTACGACCGCGCGCTCGCCGAGGCCGCCGCCAGCGCCGACTTTTCGGTGAAATTCCTTGGCGACATCCCCGATGAAAAGTTGGGCGAGGTTTACGCCGGGGCGGACATCTTTGCCATGACCAGCATGCCCCACCGGCACAGCGTGGAGGGCTTCGGTCTTGTTTATCTCGAGGCCGGGGCCCACGGCCTGCCGATTGTCGCCCATGCCATCGGCGGCGTGCCCGAGGCCGTGGTGCATGAGGAAACCGGCCTGCTCGTGCAACCGGGTGATCGGGCCGCCCTGACGGCGGCCTTCGCCCGCCTGCTCGCCGATCCGGCCTTGCGCCGGAAATTGGGCGAAGCCGGCCGCGCGCGCTCCCTGGCCCGCACCTGGCGTGATTCGGCCGTCGCCTTGTTTGGACAACCGCCCGTGCCCCCTTCAGTCTGAACCCATGATCGAATCCCGCACGCAGATCACCGTCCGCTACGCCGAGACCGACATGATGGGCATCGTCTATCATGGAAACTACCTGCCGTGGTTCGAAGTCGGGCGCACCACCCTGCTCAAGGAATGCGGCTTCCCCTACCGCGACCTGGAGGCCCAGGGCTACATGCTGCCGGTGATCGAGGTCGGCGTGAAATACCAGCGTCCGGCCCGCTACGACGACGAGCTGACGATCATCACCCGGCTCAAGGAACGTCCCACCCTCCGCATTCACCTCGAATACGAGGTGCGCCGCGGCGAGGAGCTGCTCGTCACCGGCTTCACCACCCACGCCTTCATCAACAAGGCGGGCGAACCGGTCCGCCCGCCCGCCGCCCTCACGGCCCGGATGAAGGAACTCTTCGCGCCATAACGTCCGACGTCGGTCGCAGGCCGCCGTTACAGGTCGTATTCCGCCCGCACGACCGCGTCCGCCTCGACCGCGCGCGCGGCGGCGAGCAGATTGTCAGCCTCCGACCCCGCGATTTGCCGAACCGCCCACACGGCGTGCGCCCGCACCAGCGGGAGCGCGTGTTGCGCGAGCCGCACCAGCACCGGCAACAGCGTGCGGTCTCCGGTGTTGCCGGCCACGACGCAGGCGTTGCGCAGCAGACCGGCCAGCTTGAGCCGCTTGACCGCCGTGCCCTTGAAAACCGCAGCGAAGCGCTCCGGCGAGAACTGGAGAATTTCCGCAAGCGAAAGCTCCGCGATCTCGCCCCGCACCGTCAGCAACACCCGCCGGCCCGCTTGGGCGAAACGGTTCCACGGACAGACCTCCAGGCACACGTCGCAGCCGTAGATCCGGTGGCCGATGCCGGCGCGCAGCTCGCGCGGGATGACACCCTTGTTCTCGATCGTCTGATAGGAGATGCATCGCCGGGCGTCCACCACCCCGGGCTGCGGGAACGCCTGGGTCGGGCAGGCATCGAGACAGCGGGTGCACTTGCCGCACAGCAAGCCGGCCGGCTCCTCGGCGCCCGGCCGCGCCACCTCCGGCCGCAACGGTTCGTCGGGGGCAATTGCCGTGCGCGTCAGGATGCAGGCGAGAAACAGCCAGTTGCCGTGCTCGCGCGAGATCAGCATGGCGTTCTTGCCGCGAAAACCGAGCCCGCTGCGCGCCGCCCACCCGCGCTCCAGCACCGGGCCGGTGTCCACGTAGTAGCGATAGTCGTTCGAAGTCACCCCGCACGCCCGTTCCAGCACTCGCCCCGCCTCCGCCAGCCCGGCCTTCATCGTGTCGTGATAGTCCTCGTGCAGGGCGTAGCGCGCCCAGACCGGATTTTTGCTTGGGGTCGCTTGGTTCCCGGTTCCGGGGCCTGACCAGTAATTCACCCCCAGCAGAACAACCGACCGCGCGCCCGGGAGCACCAGGTCGGGGTTCAGGCGCTTGTCCTTGGTGCGCTCCATCCAGGCCATGTCGGCGTGGTGACCGGCCTCAAGCCACGCGCGCAAGGACTCGGCGGCCGGGCGCTCGGCCGAGGCGAAGCGCACCGCGTCGAAGCCCAGGGCTCTCAGCTGCTCGCGCAGCTTTTCCCGCTGCGTCCCCGTCACCACCGGGCCTGCCTGCGCGGTCATTTTTTGCCGAACGAGGCGGCTTCCTGACGATACACGCGCAGCACATGCGCCGCGATTTCCCGCAACGGCCGCTTGTCCGTCAGCACCAGCGTGCCCGAGCGGCGATATAGCGCCTCGCGCTGGGCATAGAGGTCGCGCAGGCGCTGCTCGGGATTTTCCACCGCCAGCAACGGCCGGTGCGTGGCGTGCAGGGTGCGCTGGATGATCGTGTCGATCGGGGCGTGCATGCAGACCACCACGCCGCGGGCGCGGACCAGCTCCAGCATCCCGGGCGGCACGATCAAACCGCCGCCGCACGACACGACGCAGCGCTTGGCCGGATGCCCGCGCTCGACGAATTCGCGCTCCATCGCCCGAAACGCCGTCTCGCCCTGCTCCGAAAAAATCTGCGAGACCGGCTTGCCCTGAAGCCGCTCGATCTCGTGGTCGCTGTCCACGAAGTCGAAGCCCATCTGCCGCGCCACCAGCCGGCCGACGGTGCTTTTGCCCGTGCCCATGAAACCGACGAGGTAGAGGTTCGTGTCCATCCTTGGCTGTAAGCGAAGGGTCCGCTCCGCCCCGGCGCAAGTCCGCTTCGCAGCGCCGCGCGTCACCGGCGGGCGAAAAGAAAACGCCTCCCGCGCAGGGAGGCGTTGCCAGAAATGGGAACTGAGGGGGCGCTTACTTGGCCGCGGGGGCCGGCGGCGCGTCCTTGATGCCGACGATCTCCACGTCGAACACGAGGGAGGCGCCGGGCGGGATCGCACCGGGGGCGCCGTTGTCGCCATAGGCGAGCGCGGCCGGGATGTGCAGCTTCAGTTTGCTGCCGACCGAGCCTTTCTGGAGGCCCTCGAACAGGCCGGGGATGATGCCCTGCGGGCTCTGCGGCGTGGCGGCCTGCAGGAGCAGGTCGGCCGGCTGCGGCGCCTCGACATTCGAGTCAAACACCTGGCCGTTCACGAGCGCGCCGGTGTAGCGGATGCTGACGACCTGGCCGGGCTTCGGGGCGGCGCCCTTGCCAGCCTGCACGACTTCGTAGGCAAGCCCGCTCGGCAGCACCACGGCGTTCTTGTTCTCCTTCAGCTTGGTGAAATACTCGGTGCCCGCAGCCAGCTGGGCCGCCCGGATCTTGCCGAGGAAAACCTCCTGCTTCTTGCCCATGAACTCCTGCAACTGCACCTGAACCTGTTGCGGATCGTAGGGCAGGTCCTTGCCGCTGAGCGCCAGGCCGATGCCGCGAAGCATCGACTCCCGGAGGGCCGGGGAAATCTCCAGCGCCTGCAGCTGGCTGGCCATGCGGGTCTCCAGCATGAAAATGTAGCCGTAGGCCTCCATCAGCTGCGCCTCGGTAAACTTGGTCGGCGCCGCCGTCGGAGCGGCCGCGGGGGCCGGCGCGGGCGCAGTGGCCTTCGGGGCCGGAGTTGGGGCCGCCGGGGCCGGGGCGGGCTTGGCCGGCGTGGTCACGCCGGGAACTTCGAATTTGACCGCGTCCTGGGCGGAGGCGGCGACCAGCAGGCCGAGAGCCATGAGGCCTGCAACGATGCGAGAGGTGAATTTCATGTAGGATTGGGGAACCCGGTTGGAAAACGGCCCGGGTGGATTTGTGCCGTCAAAGAGGCCGAAATTGCGCAGCCACCCTGCAAAAATCAACCTCTTAGGCGGCGCTCATTCGCCGGGGAACCGCCCAACCCCGGGCTTGTCTCGCCCCGGCTCCGCTTCCACCCTGCCCAATCCCATGAACGAAAACCAATTCTGGCACAGCACCGACGGCCAGATCCTCACCGTCCGCGCCAAGGGCTCCGACCGCCTCACCCTCACCGTCGCCTTCTGGCCGCGCCATCCGGCCGAGATGGATTTTCTCCGCACGCACCTCGCCGCGCTGCGATTCACCGAGCGCAGCTCCCTCGCCCGCATCGGCATCGAGATGCACCTGCAGGGCGCCCCCGTCGTCGACGGCAACCGCCTGCTGCTCACCGCCGACGCCTTCATCTACGACTCGAATTTCCCCAACGCCGCCTACTGGAAGAAACTCCTGCGCCCCGGGACGCCCGTCGGCCGCCTGTTCTACGCGCCGGCCGCCGCCAAGCTCTCCACCGCCGAGATCTGGGCCGCCATCCAGAACAACGACCTCAAGCTGCCGAACACCATCAGCATCGACTCGCGCGGCCGCGTCTTCCTCACGCCCCACCAGGTCAGCTACACGCTCTCGCCCAAGCTCCAGCGCCTCAATTTCGAGCACATCGTCAGCGGCAACTCCGGCCGCTCCTTCCTCGACAAGGTCCAGGTCCGCCACGACGCCTCGCCGCTCACCATCCCGCCGCGCTCGGGCATCCTCACCAGCTGCTCGATGTACCTGAAGGAGCACTTCGTCGTCCTCAACCAGGGCGAGGGCAACTTCGGCCTCCACACCTCCGCCGTCCTCCTCGACCCGATCAAGACCTTCGGCACGAATGTCATGCTCGAGATCTACAACACCGGCGACGAGCCCGTCGTGAATCCCATGGTCTCGGTCGAGATCTTCCGCGCCCCGCCGTTCACCGACCCGGAGGTCAAGACCCTCACGAAGAAGCGCCAGCGCCTCCTCTCGACCGCGGCGAGCCTGTTCAAATGCCTTGATGAGAACC
>JACCDR011886829.1_pt1 | contig 11819 bp, 11 predicted proteins | sample 7446431 | NCBI WGS metagenome assembly JACCDR01 (sample SAMN15323443, study PRJNA562643) | freshwater metagenome | isolation source: river surface water | place: USA:Blue River Watershed | collected 2017-08-17
GGATGGCTGACCATGTATCACTGGCTTTCACCGTCTCAGTAAACGTACTAGCAAGTTGTACTGCTGCACTAAATGCCTCTGACGCACGAGATGATTCCAGTAAGTTACTAACCCCTATCAGGGAGGTTAAGAATATATCACTGGCCTTTGCAGATTCACTCAGGATGCCAAAGAGATCACTCAGGACCTGTGATGACCAACTATCACCAGCCAGTGAGGCCTCACTTAGGGATGATATCGCGGTCAGTGTTGAAGCAAAGGCATCACTGCCTTTGGATGACTCGCTTAGCGCCGAGATGGCATCGATGACCGCCGCATAGGAATCACTCGATACCGTACCCTCCGAAATACTGGCCACGGCATGAAGCAATACCGAATGAACATCGCTGGCTTTCGACCCTTCTGAAAACGCTATCCCTAATTTGTGTATTGCGCCAAATGCATCGCTCGCCAAACCGCTTTCAGAAAGAGCAGCCGCCTTTACCAAGATGGACGAGAAAGCATCGCTAACGACCGTATTCTCTGAAAGTTGCATTTGCCCGACTAATTTGGTCGCCCATGTCTCGCCAGCCTTGGATCCTTCGGAAATTATCGAAATCATCCGATGCAGAGCAGTAAAAAGATCAGAGGCTTTAGACCCATCAGTGAGAAACGATTGCCCGGTTAACTTAGTCGCCCATGCTTCCCCGGCCTTCGACCCTTCACTAACTATGGAAATCATCCGATGCAAGGCAGCGAAGAGATCAGAGGCTTTGGATCCCTCAGCAAGAGATGATTGCCCGACCAATTTGGTCGCCCATGTCTCGCCAGCCTTCGCCCCCTCACTAATCGCTGAGGTCATGCGGTGCAAAACAGTAAAAAGGTCAGATACCTTGCTGCCTTCGGTGACTGCGGTATCGGCAGATGCAGGCGCACCAGAGAGTAGAAATACATACCTAAGTAGATACATTATTTATGCGCCATGGAAGCCGAAAATTAAATATGATGCGCCATTGGCGGGAGAAGCATTAAATGGCGCATCGGCATACCCTGTTGAACCCGCAAAGGTAAACCGTCTAGTCGAGGCCGTATACGTGGATATCTCCCGTGCTCCGAGATTGTTACTCGTAAAAATCAGGAATCTACCCGCATAATAGTTGTCGATTGTACCTTCTAGAGATGAATCCCCATTGAAGGCACTAGCCGTCGGGCTCACGTCACTAATGGTTCCAAAAATAACGCCCGCATACACGTTATTGTAAGTAGCGAGACCACCCGCTGCACCCGCAGCCGACTGAGGGATGCCAACAGAACTCTTCTTGAGCGCGTCACCCATGGTATCCGCTGTCGGAGAGCCAGGCAATGACGTACTCATTGATAAAGTTGATCGGCTTGATACCGATGCATCCAAGTTACTGGCGACAGTTGTCGATGAGTCGTCTAAACGCTTACCCGCGCTGTTGGCAGTTTGGTGCCCAGAGTCAATATTCTCATCCCAAACCGCACTCGCAATGCCGCTATTCGTTAAAACCGAAGAGTTGTAGAATCCAACAGGCGCTGTAAAGGAAGGAGGGTAATACTGAACACCAACGTTATTAGGGCTAGTCGTAGACGACTTAGCGAAAAAATGCGTATATTGTGTATCGATTTCACCCGCTGCTAAGTCAAATTCATAGTATCCTGGAGCATTCGTCGAGGATATCTCTGAAGCCGCTGTATCCGTTACCTGCGTAAGTGATCCACCTTTTTCTTTTTTGTATAGCGTCAGATTCGCGGCGTCCCCAGTTTTGCCTAACCCAGTAACGACATCAAATGCAAAGACGACAATTGTCGCCGTCGAGTTATACTCATACCCTGGCATACATAGCCCTCACTAAGGTACAGGAAAAACAAACGAACCGGCAGCAGGATAAACCAATGAACTTTCGTTCCCGTTACTATCTCTTGATACGACCGCGTAGTTGACGCATAGGGGCAAGTCTTCCGGTTGGATAATGATATTCCACGCCACGTTTATAGTAGCAGCAGTACTACCACTCTGATTATCGGTGCAGGCTTTTAAGTCTTTAGGTTTGCAGGAGCAGCTACTCTTATTAACCTCTTGACAAGAGTAAACACAAGTTTTCTGAAATCCTGTTCCTGAAGGCTCAGTATAACTAACCGGGAAATTTGCGGCATTGGCCAATGCCGCCGTCAAGAAAAACAATAGAACTCCGTATAACGCTTCATTCATGGAGTGGATATTCCGCTTGGAGATGATGGAAACGTGATAGACGATGATGCCGATGTGCTTAAACTTGTCGGAGCACTTGGCCCAGAAATAGAGCTAGATGCAGACGTACTCAAACTCGTTGGGACAGAGGGTGCGGTAACCGTCGTAGATGCAGAAGTTGAAAGCGTATTGGGTGGTAACAAGCTAGTGAGTAATTGTTCCCCACACGTATTTATCTCACGATCACCGGCCATCTCATGCAAGTAGACTTCTAACGCCGTATACCCATTAACTTTAGTGTCTATCCCAGATAAAGCCGTTTGTCCATCTGCCGAGTTCGGATTAAGTGTTCCTAATGTCCCGGAGCAAAGGGTCTCCCAGGCGTCCGACATACCATCATTGTCCGTATCCGTAGGAGCTGTTCCAGCCGACAATGTCGGATACCCACCAACAGAAGAGACTGTATTGATGATGGCGCCGTTTCCGTTTTGTACGTGTCCAACCACTCGGGTATCTACGCTATCGCGGGCAGGTTTGGTTGCACCAGCATTAGCGAGTACCAAACTATATGCCGATACTACCGCTTGGGTGGTCACCGTCGGATGTGATAGCGGGCTACCAATGACCACTATCCTTGTCCCTGTTCCAGTTCCAGAATCCCTCACCACGTCGGTGCCGAATACTGTATCATAGTTATCCGAATGATAAAGCTCGCTATTAGGAGAATAAGTGCTGTTGTCGTTAGAGTCTTTCCATCTTGCAATAGGCTTTTTATTTTGTGAATTTGGACCTTGCTTAAAATAGTTGCCGATGACATTAATATGAATCTGGCCATAAACCGGCCAAATATTCATAATCTCTCCACCCCAGTTGTAGATGACGTTATTGATCCACGCGGTACCGCTCCCCACCTCAATCAGCGGGTTCCGATCATCGTTATGGGCTAATAAAGTATGATGGACCGTCCAGTTATACGGGGAATTAGAGGCGCCAACCAAAAAACCCTTATGGCCACCGCATCCTGGGGGAATCGGAGTAGGACAAGGCAATGGCTCAGACACAATAGACCACTGATATGTCACATCATGCGGACCGTCCCACAAACCAGCTGTTTCATCAATCGCCCAACTCATAGACAAATGGTCTAACATGATGTTATATGCACCTGATGTCGTCACTATGATGGCATCAGTATCTGCCGGATCAGGCACATTCTCCCCAGGACGCAAGCGCAAATGGCGAATAATCACATCATGCGTTATTACCAATAACGAATTATCACGAAGCTGTATACCGCCACCCGGAGCCGTTTCCCCAGCTATAGTAATGTAGGGATTCTCAATATCAAGCCTAGAGGTTAACGTGATCGTACCACCAGTCGTAAATACGCAAGTTCGTGGTCCTGTCCTGGTAATACAATACCTAAGACTGCCGGGGTTATTATTGTCCGTTGTCGTCGTAACCTTGTAAACACTCCCAACACGACCGCCTATCGAATTCGCCCCATAACCTTCTGCTGTAGGAAAAGAGGGAATAGCATAAGCTGCCAATGTATCAAAAAGTAAGAGGATGACTAATAAAATAAGTGGCATTATTGTGGCCTATAATAATAATATAAAGACCCTCTTAAAGACGATGATGCAACAGGAGGTTCTAAATAGGTACTTCTAACCATTCGACTGAATAATTCAACTGGTGCATGATTAGCACGAGCAGGCGTCCCCCCATTTAGAGCTACTGTAAAACTTCCTCTAACTGCTGGGATTTCAGGAGAATCTAGACCCCATATAGGCCAGTAGTGGACCAACGCATCCCGTCTCACCCTAAGAGGGGATACTCTTTTAGATAATGCGACTACTTCATTGTCTGCAAGTGCCACGTTCCAAATAGCCACCTCGGCAATCTGACCGTCCCAGGCTGCAGCAGGGGTCGAGTCTCTCTCCATGCCGATTGATGTAGAATTGAGGCCACTGGAAGTAATAGATGTTGTCCCCTGTGTACCTCTGGTACCATTGAACCAAATATATCGACTAGACGCCGAAGAATGCACAGCCGCGTAGTGATGCCATGCCCCTGTAGTCACAACACTATTGAGGAATGAGTTATTATTCGTGCTAGAATTTCCAGAAACCGTAAATGCCCCCGTACCGGAAATAACCATATTGTGGCGATCAGTCGTGTTCCCTGAATTCTCTATCTGCACAATGCAACGCTCACCTGTCGTAGTTGTCGTAACTGCCCAGGCAGACATAGTAAACGGTTGTGCAGTAAAGGCAGCAGTCGCCGCATTCAAATACTGACTGGACGCCGAAACAAAAGTCCTTGCCACTCTCTTACTCCCAAATGATCGAGGCAAGCCAGGTCGAAACCACTGCGAGTGTCCAACTCGTGGTTTCAAAAACGAGATTCATCACTACGATTTCATTGGCTACTGGCGTGTCTGCATCAAGCGTCACTTTTAGCTCTTTGAATTTATCGCTATCACCGGATGCCCACGTTAACGTTTGCGTGCCCTCAGCCGTCAATGTCGTTGTGTCAGGCACTTCACCCTGTGCGCAACTACCCCAAGTCGGATTGACTTTAGCTGAGTTCGACGTGGCCGCGGCTAAAGCTAAAAGACGTAACTTACACGTTCCACTAGGTAATGTCTGAGGCATCTCAAACAGGAGTTGCCAAGTCGAATTAGCGCCTACAGATGCCTCTACGCCCATCCCTTCAATACGCCTGGTATTCGTTGCTCCCTGATGAACATTCGCAAATACCCTACTAGCCGTAACCGGCAACATGCTAAACGGATGAATCGGACCACCAGCCATACGAATATTTCCTTATAAACTTAGGCCATGTACAACACCAACAGACGTATGCGCATTCAACCGATACCGTAGCGCGTCAACCGCATGATCTTCACTAGTCGTATCCACATCATCCGGTCGTCTTGGGTCACGCGGTACCATCGGTAACGTCCTTCGCAAATGCTGGCAGGACTCAAAGATAAATAAACCAGGCAGTTCCATCGGATGTTGAAGTGATGCTTTAAGTCTGGCGTCTATCGCTTGGCATCCGGCAATGCGACTACCTGGCCCCTTGCTTGCCTTCATCCAGTGCAGGTAATTAGGCGAGTCTGACATCTGCGAAGCAATTGATCTACCCCGTGACGCATCGAAAATGTTGTCGTCTGCTGGCCCTGGTTGCGGCATCTTTTGCACCACGCCCCAATTGAGCATAGCCCTTTCTTGGTCTTTCGTCCTGGCCGCAATCTCTGCTGGTGTAAGCCTAAGCCCGATATTGGGCTTCCAATTGGCATCCAACATATTCCCTTCACAACCATAGTCCTCGTGAATCGCAAAGAGTGTACCCTTTGGCCACCGTCTACCATCGTCTATCGCTTCCCCGCTACTCTCGGCAAACCAAAGGGTACAATACGGATGACTGGCGCCCCAATCATGGCTGCGATCCACACGCCAAGTGCGAGGGATAGTAAACGGCTCTAATACATGGACAGACTCGCGATACAAATCACTAAACCGACCACCAGCCACAATGTCCCATGAGTTATTGATCCATGCGGCCCGTTGGGCCGGATTCGTAATAGTGTCACTTAAACGATCATGATAATTGGGATCAGCGGCAACAAATGGCAAATTCTCTGCCCATTGCATCTTAATCAAGATGCGCTCACGACCAGGAGGACCATAAGGGACAAAAGGCTTTTTCCCCACCACGAATCTTGATTTGACCCATTGGTGACCAACTCCCCAACTATTTGTGGTCGGGCGAACCATCAACGGTAAATTCGGCATCGCCTTTGATGGACGAGAACAACTCAGTATCGCCTCGTAGACCTCAGAGTCTGGCCAAGTTGTTAGCTCGTCAATCCCAATAAAAGGAATCGAGTGTCCATGGTAGCTATTATAAGTCTTTAGGCTATCAAGGTGACGAAACATCAACTTCTCACCCGTCTGAAACTCAAACTCTGGCGGTTTCTTCATCGGCTTCACGCCAGGATAAATATCGGCGATGATCTCTCGTGCCCGGTCAATCAAATCGTCAAGTTCTGGGTAAGTCCGCCTAAAGATAACACCACGCCATCCGCTGCCATACCCTTCACCCACATGTGCCAAAAAGCTCGCCACCAATGCCGCACTTTTACCCCCGCCTCGATCACCATCGGCCAACGCCTCCCAGTAAGGGCAGGCGAGAAAGAGCCATTGGCCTCCCGGATTCGCCTGCCAGCCTTTGGTCGGTTCGGCCACGGCAAAGGTCACTAATTCACCTCTTTTACCTGTGCTACTTGCAACTGTTTGTTCACCAATGCATCCCAATCCGGGCGCTCTATCATCGCGGGCACACGAAGCGTGCCGAACGTGTGATTCACTTCATGCTTGTTGTCCGCGGCGAACATGCCAAGTGACTTACCCAGAGCCTCAAGTGCTGTCAATTTATTGTTTAATTTAAATTTAACTTTTGTAACAACTTCCCCGTCATTCGTTACTCTCTGACTCATTTCAATATAATCAATAGCCCGAAGTTGACGAAAACCAATCGCACTTGATGGCTTCACCCGGATACCGTTTTCGTCCCATTCGAGATAATCCGTAATACATGAAAAAGCAACCTTGGCGTATTCATCAATAATAGCATCCTGTGTCACCTCGACGCGTTCTTTGCGATTCTCCAGCTCTTCTTGGATGTACTGCTGTACAGAATCCTTCTCAAGCCACTTGCTGGCATAAGTTGAAAGTGTCGAGCGACGGCGAACTTTAGGGTAAAATTTGCAACGTCTAAGTGTCTCAACCGGATTAAAATCAAGAATATATTGACGTGCAAATTCCCTGTCTTTAAGTTCAATTGCTGACGCCGGCGTTACGTCTTTCATCGATCATCACCCATGGTCGGGACATCAATCAGCCTGCCATGCTCTTTGAGCTGATCCTGCACGTTTAGCTTCCGCATGATATCAATCGCTGCAATGTTGAGCATCTCCTGGTCAATCTCATCAACAGAATCCGGCACCGGAATCATAAACGAAGCCTGGCTATCCATCTCTGACCAACCTTCAACGGTGAACTGCGTCTCCCATCCCTGCCCGAGACGATGACGAAGTGCATAGCACTTCAACCGATACGGATAGACACAAACGTTTGCTAATAGTTGGTGAAAATGCTGATGCTGCGCTTCCGTTAAACGATTCGTGCCAAGACTGCCCAAAAAAGTTTCATAAGCTGGGATTTCCATTAGTTTTTCTCTTTTTTATCGACTTTCGGTATCTCAATATTGAGTTTCAATGCTCTATCTGGGACGTCAAGACGAAGAAACAATGGCGGATTGAGCGTGATCTTATTGATAAAACGCCCTACAAATTCATTGCTCAAATCCGACTCCCATGACACCACCTTATCATCAAGCTGGGTGACCATAACGCCCGATGTCATCCGAATATAGAGTGTCCCCTGCTCCAAATCTGTGCGATAAGCGAGCGCCACAGGGGAGTCTGTCACCCGTTCTATCTGCATCCTCCCAGTGCATTTACCCACCGGTCCAGATTGAGCAGTATGTTCACCTCCCCACGCTGAAAGAATCGGTGCGTCACACATGTAGACCATGTAAAATGTAGGCTTTGTCCCCGACGTTGGAGCGTCCCACATGAGATTGACAGGGACGTCGAACGCCAAACACAGACTAGGTAACAACCAAAGAATCGCACTATAAAACCATCGCACACACGCACTCCTGTAGCAGCCGACGATTATTGTTTGAACCTTTTGCCCAGACGAATCAAAAAGACTACATCCTTGAAAGCATTATTAACGCCCTAATAGGATAGATGGTGGCTCACCTTTTACCTTTTGTCCAAACGCATCATAAAAAACTGCATCCTTGAAAACGTTATTCGTGCCCCAATAAATAGATGGCGGCTCAGTTTTTATAACCTCTATGGGGTTAGGAAATGCAAATGTGGCGCTAAGAGTGTCTCCGCCCAGGTCACTTTCTACTTTCGTGTTCCAACTGTCACCCGTCGCCCTTATATAAACCGATGATGCTCGAACATACAAAGTAAATGCTCGCTTTGCTGTTGTATAGATAAACTCATCCGTTTTAGACGTGGCAACCTGGACTATCATATTCCCATCACATGTACCCATCTTTCCTAATTCTGGAGGGTCGCTTAGGTTCCATGCTGAAGAGATAGGCGCATCGCACATATAAACCATGTAGTAATCCGCAGAATCAGTGGGAGGAACAGCATGCAGATTGTTTATCCGCACGGCAAATGCCCACGCCAAAGAAGGAATAAAGCATCCCAAAAAAAGATATTGAAAAACCTGCCTTGTCATACTACCTCCCTATGGCACCAGCTCATGCGCCCCCACATCATAGGCACTCCCTTGCGGCCTGTCCGACCCTAAGTAATCCTTCGGAGCCTCTGCGATCGTCTTGCCTGTATCATAGGCCACCGATGATGTGCTAGTAATCTTCAGGTTTGGATACGTTGTTCCCGTATCCGTAATCAAAGGGTTACCATAGTCGTTAGCTGAGACCCCTGCGCCAATGCTATTCATGTCTTCCATGCAGTTCGTCCCAGGGGTACAATCACCATCTCGCCTAAAGGTAGTTCCCTTCCAAGATACAATATTTTGATTGGTTGTACAACTTGGGCAGTAAAGGCGATTATTCTCGAAATTAGTCCATCCTGAAGCGTTTGATTGAATAAAGACAAGATTAGCGGAAGGCGTAACTGAACCACCACTTATAATATTATTTTGGAACTTATAAGTACCATCAGGCGTTCCAGCACCTTCTACATAAAGCCCATGTTCTCTAACATTAGAACAAGTGTTGTTGACTACATAATTAGTCTTGCCTGACTGTGAGCTACATGAAGAGCCAGAGGCAAAATGTAAACACTTATCCACGTTAAAAATTCGGTTGTTCCTAACAATTAGCCCATCAATAAAGCTACTCGCAAAGTCGCACGTGAAGATGATGCCATTGCCATCAGCATCAAGCCCATAAGAATCTGCGATATAGTTGTTTTCTATCGTGATATTCTTGCCGGTATGCTCCACGTTCAGAGCCCGACCGTTCCCTTTATTACCGCCACCCACACGCAGAATCGTGTTACCTCTAGCAATGCCGCCACCACCGGAAGCCGACACCACGATACGTATACCCGTGCCATTGTCGCTAAACCCGTCGAGACAGCCCGCCCCAATGCCATTGCATCGTTCAAATGTCGGTGTAGTTTGGATATCCGTGATGGTATTGTTCTCGACTAGCCACGCCCCGTTGTCGTTGGCCATTCGGATACCTTCCTGGCCACAAAAGGAGATCGTGTTGTTCTTGATCTGCATGGCAGCTGATGCGTCGGTCCCGTCAACCGCAACACAACGATCCATCGCCCAGTTCCACACCAGACCGTCCAATACCCAACCCGTATTGACACCAGGATTGAGTTCAATCATGTTACGGCGATACCGCTCCACCGTGAACTGACCGCCACCTGAAGGGTTTTTACGAAAGGTCATGTTGTCGGCACTATCCGCCGATGCACCCAAAAACACTGACGCCCATGGCACCCTGATATACTTTGCACTCGCGGGATTCGTTCCATCTGCTAGGTGTACACATGCCGTCTGATCGGTGGTGTTGACGGTCATCTTTCCGGGCGGTAGCGTATCATCACAAGCCGTACTCGTCTGTACCGTGACCAACTCCTGCTCGCCAGCACCACCTCCCGTGTCATACCATGCATGAGAAGCAAAGGATTTACCAATTAACCCAGAGCATTGGCTATTCGTGCACTTATAAACGCCACAACCAACCTTTGACCACGTGGCTGTTTTGATGTCCTGAGTGCCGTTTACTGTGACGAACGTACCCGCCTTATTCTGCACAATGATGTCGTGACAGGCACCCTCGATATTGACGTTGTCCTCAAAATAGCAGTGCGTGCCGGTCTGCTGACACGTCGGATCAAAGGCAGTATCGCCTTTAATCTCCATAATGTCACCAGCCGACATCCCAGAACAGTCTGACGTCTGCATGGCGTTTTTAATGCTGTTCCACGGCCCACTGGCCCCACACGTTTGTGTCGTGCCATTACCATTCGTACTGCACGTGTTGTCAACGTAGAACGTCGCAGAGAAAGCCTGTAGCGCGAATAAAAAGGATAAAACTGCCCAAATGACCAATGCGGTTATACAGCCCTGCCTCATCGTCATTTTACGCTCGCGCCTCCAACCGTAATTCCGCCGATCGTGGCGTTAACCAATGGAGGGGGTTGCGGGGGCGGGGGAGGAGGAGGAGGGTCTTCTCCACCACCACCCCCGCCTCCGCCAGAGCTACCGGCACCATAGGCCTCAAGCTCGTACCACTGTGTACGACTATTCGTTTGATCACCATTGATCGTAAACCGCAAACATTTCGCCGTGGTACTATTTAGATTCTGTGCCCACCACTGGTTGCCAAAGCAGTCCAAATTGGACCCCCACGTGCTCCAGGTACAACAGTCCGTGGCATATTCTAGCGTCCAGTTGGAGCAATACCAGCTTCCCGTTCCATCACCAAAAATCCGCACCACGCCCAAGTTATAAAGTGCGCCTAGGTCATGAGTCACCCTAAACTGAGCCACAGAACCACTCCCCGTCGATCCTGCCTCTGTGGTAATATCCCCGTCATAGCTATGCTCAATCTCACGGCCAGCCGCTGGTGTCCCTACCAACTCGATCATGTTAGCGGCAGTCAACAGATTCTGCTTAATCGCATTCGTCACCGCAAACCCGCTTAAATTGGCAAGCTCTATACCCGACGTCGCCGTAATGTTCCCTGTAGATTGACTGTAGGCCAAGGTGATCACGTCGTCTTCGCCAGGCGCCTGATTTAGGGTGATCTGCATGACCAAACTAGATGCACGAGTACATGATGATGGCGCCGCACTGGTGCCAGATAACGTAACACCCGTACACCCACTAGCCGGTAGCATAGGTGGTGCATCCGATGAGAATGTTAAATCAAGGCGAGTCGGCGTCGCACTTTCAATACGAGCTGTCGTTAGTACAGGTGGTGCAGCAACTGCGTTTGTCACCGCATAACCAGTAAGATCACCTAGCTCGACACCTCCTGTGTCTGTGATATTTCCCGTGCTCTGACTGTAATTCAGCGTGATGGTATCACTCGATGTCACTGATGCATTTAGAGTAATCTGCATCACCAAGTTTTCCGAACGCGTACACGATGATGGCGCCGCACTGGTGCCAGATAACGTAACACCCGTACACCCACTAGTGGGAAGCATCGGACCTGCATTCGTAGTGAATGTCAGGTCAAGTCGGTTTGGCGTGGCGTTCTCGATACGAGCCGAAGCAAGCACAGGAGGAGACCCAGTACCTGGACCACTCGCACCCTTCTCTATCGCACCGATATCGAGGGAAGACCCAACGTAAGCATCAGACGGCGGGTTCTTTCGCCCAGCATCGATAAGCGGAGAGTTTGTTCCAGGGGTATAGTCCTTCGCCCCCTTGTTGACAAACAGACTACTTGGCTCGGAACCGTTGTTATTTCCAATATTAGAGGTCTTAAAACCAGTCACATTGCTTTTAGAATCAGCCAAATTACGTCTCGTACC
>JACCDR010400942.1_pt1 | contig 11816 bp, 13 predicted proteins | sample 7446431 | NCBI WGS metagenome assembly JACCDR01 (sample SAMN15323443, study PRJNA562643) | freshwater metagenome | isolation source: river surface water | place: USA:Blue River Watershed | collected 2017-08-17
GAGCTAGTTAAAGTTCCTTGTATTAAGCTTATTTGGCTAGAGCAAGGGGCATCTGTAAATTTTTCGTTTAATTGTGGGGATGTTCTGAAATGGTTCAGCACGAACAATGTAGGCTGTGCAATGGGACGCCAACGCATAATTGATTCGCTTATTCTTGTTGAAAAGTTAAAAGCCGATGATCTAGTTATCTTTTTAGATGATGATATACAATTTTTGGCAACGACTTGGTTACAGGATTTTATGAACGCAAGTCTTAGCTATGACGTGATGGGCGTTGAAGCTATGAAACTATTGGCTAATTACACTACTGCTCCAATTGTAGAAGGCGAAGAACTTGATTATTTGTCTGGAGGATGGTGTGGATGGCGAGGGTATGTGCTGTTAGATGGGGTTCAATTTGACAGGAATTACCACACTTATTTTGAAGATGTAGATATGTGCTTTCAAGCTAAAGCAAAAAGATATACTTTAGGGCAAGTTACCACTAATGCATTAGCACATGAAAGCCATATGACACCCGTAAAACAAGCATTATATGAACAAAGCCAATCCTATTTTAAAAGAAAATGGGGTGTTTGACACAAAGAACATTTGTGCTAAAATAGATAGTGATTGAGCGAACTATTTCATCGAGGATGATTAAACCTTGCGAGGCAAGGGTAGGGCGCTTGAGATAATCGTAAAGCTAGACACCGCGAGGCGGTTGACTCTCCGAGGGAGGGATTCAATCGCCTTTTCCGTTTTTAAAAGGTATTGCTATGGATGACCAGAAAATTTTAATAAGCGAAACCCATGCGTTTAAGGGGACACCTCCAACTGACATCCCAACTTTTGCCCATGTGGACACGGCTCAATTGTATGAAGGTGATGACACACCATTTCACATCAACCTAGTGATTGCCGAAGTCGGCAAAACTAGCGCGAATGGATTGCTGTATGACGAAGCTCTCATCACAAGTATTTCTGAGCAACTGTCTAACGGTGGGGTAGATGGGATTATGGGACATTTAAGCGATGACCAATTAGACACCGCTTACCCAATCTCTCAAGTGCATTGGGTGGGTGTATCTCGCGTAGGTAACAAACTTTGGGGCAAGGGATATATTCCCCCCGGGGATGTTCGCGAGATGGTGAGGCGGACAAAGGCGAATAATGGGCGCGTTGGCACGTCAATTTTTGGCAAGGGCGTTAAAGAAATGGTCAATGGGGGAAAGCAGTGGCGTTTAAAAGACTTCACGCTTGAACAACTTGACCTTGCCCCTGCCAATCGCGCCTCTTTGAAAAACAATGACCCGCAATTTATTACCCGTGAAATGGAGGAAAGTGATATGCCAGATACTCCTGTTGTTATTACTATTTCAGATGTTCCTAGCCACATCCGTGAGCAAATTATCAGTGAAGCAAAATTGCAAGCTGATGCTTCTCGCGTGAAAGAGTTAGAGACTCGCGTAAGCGAACTAGATAGCAAAATTGCTGAATTAAGCGGTTTTGAAAGTATTGTTTCTGAACTTGCCACTATCTTGGGCGACAAAGAAAACATTGCATCAAAAGTCAAAGAGATGCACACGCAAATCGCCCAAATGGAACAACAAGCATTTGCCCGTAGTGTCGATGATGTAGTTGCCGAATTTACAGCTTCTTGGCAAACCCCCACTGAAACAGCCAAACAACGTGTGGCTGCCTTGCGTAGCCAATTCAAACGCGCTCTTGTGAGCGAATTGGGGACAACCCGTGAAACGGCTGTAATCAAAGAAAAAGCCACCGCATTGTGGGCAAATGAATTTGCCATAATCGCCGAAAGTGTTCGTGATGGGATTGCTGGACCTAATGCATTTGTAGGCAGCAAATCAAAAACGGCTGTTGATAGTTTCATGACTCAAGAAGGGCGTGAAAAACTCAAAAAGACTTGGGGAATTTAATTCCTCATCCCCACATTATCCAGTTAGTTTTTAAAGAAAGGTTTTACGGCTATGGCAGATTTAACAATTACTCCAGCGAAAGTCGCCCCATTAGCGGGTTCTATCGTGGTAGCAAAAGAAGCTGGCGAAGACATGACTGTCGGCAACCTTGTGTATGTCTCAAGTGATGGCACAGTCAAGCTTTGTGATGCTGACACATTGGCAACAGTCACAGGTCAAATGGGCATTGTTGTGGCTGGCAATGGCAATGGTGGGCTTCCTTCATCTACAGGGGCTATTGTAGATGGGGAAACGGTATCGGTTGTAGTGTTTGGGCGTGTTTCTTTTGGCGAAGCCATCTTGGACGAAACCAAGCAATACTATGCCAGCAATACGGCTGGGGCTATTGGTGATGTTACAGGCACGATTACTCGCCGCGTAGGCGCACCTGAATCCGACACCATCTTTTTCTTCAATCCCAACACAGTAGCACCTACTAGCTAATTCCGTAGCACATAAACGCTTGTATACCGCCACATGGCTTAGAGAAGAAGGATTTTTATTATGCCAGTTCTAGGACCCGAACACTTAATGCTCATTGCAATCCCCACAGGGGTAGACGCAGAAACTGTTATGCGTTTATCTATGCAAAATGGGGCAACAGGGGCAGAAATTATTGCCCTTGCTACAACTGTGATTGGTGAAGAAAACAACGCCATCGTCAATAAATATGGTGGCATTGTCAACATCACAGAATCCGTTTATGCCCGTTATCGTAACGGTACAGGCACACGCACGATGACCCCCACTAAAGCCGAATATGTTCAAAATGACCCTGTTCATGCTGAACAAATTGGCAACATGCTGCCGTATCAAGCATTTGAAGATGCAGTAGGGTGGAGTGCTGATTATTTGGAATCGGCAGATCGCTCACGCCTTGTGTTTGACCTCGAAGAAATTCGTGATCGCTGGCGTAATCGCGTTGATTACGATGTGATTAAACGCATGTTGAGCAAAGCTGAAAACCGTATTGGTTCAGGTGGCTATGATGTGCCTTGGGTTAGTGGCACAGGCGGGTCGGTTGACTATACCCCCATTCAATATGGAGGCAACGTTTTCCAAGACACCCATACCCACTTCGGGCGCATCAACAGTGCAATCTCAACAACGCACACAGTGACTGCGTTGAACGACATGGCTAAACACCTTTCTGAACATGGGCATCTTGGGCGCAAAGTCGCTTATGTATCTCAATCCGATGTGGCGTATTACACAGGCATGGCAAGCAATCGTTTTGCTGCTCTTGTACCTGGTGAATTCCGCGTAGGCAGTGGGAATACTGCGTTTGGCATGGTTGCACAAGGTGAAACAACGGGTCTCCCCGGTGAACTGTTTGGGTATTTCAACAGTGATTGGGGTATTGTGGAATTGCGCTACCATGAACGCATCCCTGCTACATACCTAGCAATGTTCAAGAGCTACGGCTTCAACAACACTAAAAACCCTCTTGCTATTCGCACTAGCAAAAAAGGGTTTGGTATGACGGTTGTTCCCCAAGTCAACAACAACATGATGCCCGAACTCGATCACATCCGCTTTAAGGGTGGTCATGGGGTTGGTGTCAATGACCGCACGAATGGTGTCGCTTGGCAAATTGCTACTGGCGGTTCATCCTACGACGAACCCACCATCAGCTAGGATATAACATGGTAAACGTACTGGCGCACAAACTCATTAAAGAAGACGGATACGGACGTTATGTCATGCACATTATTCGTGCTTTGCTTAAACAACGGGTTACTGTGCGCCCTGGTACTCATGATGTATTGTCATTGCCAACATTAGTACAACGGTTACAAGGATGGGATTGGTCATCTAACCTCACCATTTCTGCTATGCCTGCATGGGACTTAAAACCCGTATCAGGGCAACATTGGGCATTGACCATGTGGGAAGATGACAGCCTTCCTAAAGATTGGGCAAAGAAACTCAATGACACCGTAGAGCGTGTGATTGTGCCATGCGAACACAATGCCGAAGTCTTTAAAAACAAAGGGGTTCAAATCCCTATCCATGTGGTACATGGGGGCACATGCCCCCAAGAATTTCCACTCCTGCCGTATATGCCCAAAGATACCTACACGTTTTTAGCGTGGGGGGATCGGGGCAGACGTAAAGGCGTAGAAATTGCATGGAGCGCATTTTATAAAGCCTTCCCTAATGAAGAAAATGTGCGCTTGCTGATTAAAGCCCGTCCAGATGGGGCATATACCACGATTATGCGCAATTCATTTTCAAACAATCCAAGAATCAATTGGTGGTTAGAAGATGTCGAGAGTATGCAAGATGTCTTTACCTTTGCTGATTGTGTGGTTTATCCAGCTTTTGGCGATGGGTGGGGCATGATGCCTCGAGAAGCAGTTATGAGTGGGTTGCCCACCATCGTAACGGCGTGGAGTGGGCTTGAGGTAGGCATCGATCACTGGGCAACAAAGCCCATTAAAAAATACAAAATGGCAAACAGTGATCTCCCATCTGTCAATGGGAAATGGGCGATACCTGATGTGGATGAGGTGGCTGAAGCGATGCGGTGGTGCTATGAGAATCGCGCTGAAGCTCGCGCCAAAGCAGAAGCAGGGCGTGACTGGTTAGCGACCCATCAAACATGGGATCACACGGCAACAGGGATTAAATCCTTGATGGAGGCACAAAATGCCGTTATCTAGCGATCAACTGACAGATATTCGCGCCGACATCGGCGATACAAACAATGCGTTTAGCAATGCGGAATTGCAACGGCTCTATGAGCGTGCTTCAGAAAGCTATGAAGGCACTGTACTCCTAGCGATTGACCAACTATTGATGAATGCGTCTAAACTCGCCGATTTTACCAGTGGTGAAAGTAGCGAAAGACGCTCTCAAATATTTGACCAATTAACAAAGGTGCGCGCACTTTGGGCAGGGCGAACTAGCTCCAAAAAGCAGAAAGTGGTGTTTGCCAGACTTGGTACACCAAATAAACGAAAGAGTAGCCCAAATGCCTGACTTTTCTAAATGGGGTGTTGTGAATGACGCTATAGATGCAACCTCTCGCGCGGTATCCGCGTGGAATCGCATTACGCATAATCCTATTTCGTTGGTGATAACTCGTGCTGGCATAGCATTGAGCGCACAAACGGTACGGGTGGAACAACATAAAGTTTACAACCGTGACCAAACAGCACTTGGCGAAAAAGCGCAATCGACCATGACGGTGTTTGGCGTTGTGGGACATCCCACCCAAGCCGACACTGACATTAAACGAGGTGATCGCTTTTTGCTGAACGACCAAGAATATATGGTTGTCATCGTAAGACATTACCCCGGGGAAGTACAAGCACAAGGAGAGGTGCAAGAATGAGTGATGACCTTTCTATGCGTGGGGATTTTTGGGAAGGGGGGCAACGACCAGACAAAGTATTTCCTGAAGCAGTAGACAAATACATTGCAGACATCCAAAAAGCACTGTATGAAATCGTGAGATATTTTGCACCAAAAATTGAAACGTGGATGAAGCAACAACAAAACGCCGTGTGGACGGATCGCACAGGCAATGCAAGACAAGCTCTTTGGGCTGAAGCTAAGATGCTAGTCGATGATGCTGTCTTGTATTTTGGGCATGGCATGGAGTATGGGGAATACCTTGAAACAATGGGCTATGGCAGATTTGCGGTTGTGACCCCTGCGCTAGATACCTTTGGTCCTCAAATCTGGAAAGCTGTTTGGGATTTATTCTCATGATTGACGTAGAAGGGGCAGTCAAGGCGTTATTGCAAACCAACACCAGCCTCACAGCCTTGTTAACAGGAGGCATTTACGAATCAATGTTATTGCCTGCCGATGGCATGAACCGTTCAAATACCCCAAGTGCTTATAGCTCATCCCCTATTGCCTTAAAACCCCTGTGTATTGTCAGAGAGAGAAGCGCAGTCCCGACATCGCTTATGGTGGCGGAAAACGAACCTCTCAGAAGTTTAAGAAGCAATATCGAGATTTGGTTTTATCAAGACAAGGACGCTTCAATATCGGCATTAAAAACGATTGCGGGGTTAGGATACACCACTTTAGATAAAAACCGCATGAGTGGTGTCAAATCGTATTCTTTGCAGTACGTCAATAAAGTAACAGGGCATGATCCTATGCTTAACAATGCGTTTTTCATTCGGTTGGATTTTTACACAATCATTGCAGAAGGGATATAAACGATGCCAGAAAAATATCTTTGGAACATTCGTAGTGCTGTGATCGCCGCTAACAATGGGGATGGCACATTCGGCACCGCTACTACCGTGCGCGGTACGGTGAGTTTTAGCATGACCGCAGGCGTAAAATCAGGCAAGTTAGAAGCCGATGGCAGGCTCAAAGCTGTTCGCTCTATTTTCTATGAAGGCGAATTTGAATTGGAATTTGCCGATATGCAAGATTTTGCCACCTTGAGCATCCTCATCAACCAAACCAAAGGCACATCGGGGACGGCTCCACTCGCTACCTATTTGCCCATGACCGCAGGGCGTGAATTGCCTTACTTTGCGCTCTTAGGTCAAGCTACCGATGAAAATGGCAAAACATTTGGGGCATTTGCGCCTAAGCTTAAAATCACATCTCCCTTTGTGCCAATGTCGGGCAAAGGTGGGGAATTTATGATTCCAAAAGTCTCTGGCACGATCATCCCCGATGATTATGTTTTATCTGGTGGGGAACCTGTGATTATTGCGCCATTCTTCTACGACACTGCCCAAGTCGCCACCATCCCACCTGTTCACGTTAATCTGACCTACGGGGCATAAACATGGCAACACTGGGTAAAAAGTGGCGTGACGCGCGTAAAGCCGAATTACTTCTGCCTAGTGGGAATGTTGCGATTGTTCGCAATGTTCCCCTATCTACGTTTTTGTTATCGGGTGGGGGAGTGCCTGAATCGCTCCTCCCCATTGTGCAAAATGTGATTAAAACCCTCGAATCCCCTGAAGGCAATGTGCGCGATGCAGTGGTCAATAAAGAAGCGTCTGTTCCAGAGCTATTGAAAACATCAATGGAACTCATGAACCGCGTGTGTGAATTGGCATTTGTATCGCCTCGCATTGTTGCAAACCCTACAGCCGATGATGAAATCAGCATTGATGATGTGGATGATTTAGACAAGGAGATGCTACTCAATCTGTTTGGCATGAGTGCTAGAGAGCTGGAACCTTTTTGTAAAGCATCCAGTGAACTTATGGCAGACGTACTCGCTGGCGAAGTCCCTTCGGACACGCCCATCGGAACTGATGGAGATAGCAACGTTAAGCCAACACCTGACGAAAATCCCCCCGACTGATACCTGGACGTGCTATCAATTTGATAGTGCTGTCACGCATTTTGGGCATTGGGTCGAATCCAAAATGATGGAGTCAGACGATAAAGGGCGACGTAAATACGATAGCATTGCCGAGTTACTGAAACTCACAAAACCAAAAACTATTGATGACCTAGACAGTTTTAAAGCGTTTTTTGCTCAATTTGGGATGTAAAATGAGGCTCTTATGACAATGCCACCTGAAGGAAGTGGGGTAAAACTCGGATCAGCAACCGCCGTTGTGCGTCTTGCTACCGAAGCGTTTGCCCAATCCAGAAAAATTATCCAAAGCGAATCGGTGCTTGTCGGGAAAGCCGTTGAATCCATTGGGGCTAAAGCCTCCCAATTGAGCAAAGATACGCAACAATCGATGCGTGGAGTGGCAACGGCATTTGATAATGCCAAAAAAGCCGCGCGTGAATTTGATAAAACCCCACTTGGCGCAATTAACACGAACCTCAACGAAATCCGCAACACGGTATTGGCAACGACTGCCGTATTTGGAGGGTTAGCAGCTGCAGGACTAAAAACAGCTAATGACCTGAAGCGCACAACCGTGTCACTTGAATTGTTGTCAGGAAGCCAGAAAAAAGCCAAAGATATTATGGGGGATGTGCGTAAGCTCTCTCAGCAATTTGGCACACCTTACACTCAGCTATTAGAAGGGGCAAGAGCCTTCTTACCACTGGCTAAAACAACAGGGGCAGACCTGAATGAGTTGCTGGTTACTGCCTTAAAGTTTCAGGCGTACAACCCTGCCAAAAATTTTGGCGATGTCAAATTTAGCATTAACGAAGCAATTAGCGGTGACTTCACATCGATCCGAGATGCGCTAGATCTTTCCCGAAAACAACGTGATGACCTCAAAGCAATCTTTGAAAAAGAAGGGGCAAGCGGCGTCATTAATGAAATTAACCAAATACTAGATAGTAGAGGTATCGATGCCAAAACCCTAGAAGCAATGGGTAAATCTGGCGTGAATGCATTTGAGAATATGGGGGATGCTGCCAAAGAAGCACTCGGCACAGCATTTGAACCGCTTCTCAATAATGTTATTGTCCCTGCGCTACAAGCCTTCACCCAATTTTTAGTGGATTTAAACACCAATAATCCTGCCTTGCTTCAGTTTGCAGGGGGCATGACAGCTATTGTTGCCGGGGTAGGAAGTGCGGTACTTGCTGTAACTGCATTAACCAATGCCATGAAAGCCCTCAAGGTAGCCTCTGCATTTGCTGGATCGTTTGATGCCATTAAAGGCATTGCGAGTAAAGCGGGGGGGCTTGCCAAAGGAGCATTAGTGACGGCAGGCTCTTTAGAAGTAGGCAATCGCTTAGGGCTTGGACTTGTCAACACACTTGCAGGGGCAGGCGCACAAGGGGGCACATTTGAGCGCATTAGAAAAGGCGAGGCAGCAGGCGATGTGATCGGCGAGACTGGCAAGCAATTGCTAGTGATTGTGGTCAAACTAATTACTGATGGATTGTTAGGCGTTATTCGTATTTTGGTAGATGCGTTTAGCAATCTTGGCAAAGTCGTTAAATTTCTTGAAGATGGATTCACCCTTTTTGGAACATTTTTAATTGAGTTTATTGGCAATCTTCAAACAGCAGTAGGCGATATTTTGACAGGCATTGCCAATAATTTAAGTGGGCTATTTGACACGACTGACCTTCGCAATGCAGGTAAAGCAAATCAAGACATGGGGCAATCTAATATTATTGCATCACAACAATCCCGTGCTGAAGTATTAGGAAGATTGTCTAAAGGCATTGTGTTTGACGGTAATGCTGGCAATGACTTTATGAAGCAAGCCACCGAAGCCCAAAATAACCTGCTTAAAGGCTTTACGGAGATGCTATTCCCTGTGAAGCAAAACGCCGATGACACTGCAGACAGCCTTGAGGGGGCAAGTGAGGCGCTTAAGGCTGTAGGGGATAGTGCCGAGTATTTGACAAAACAGCGCGAAGAAATTGTGGACGCTGTGACTCAATACAATGAGGATGTCAAAAAGATTGAAGACGATAAGCAAAAAGACATTCTTGCGCTCAATACAAAGTATGCGGATGACCAAATAAAGATCGCCCAAGATGCCGTTGATGCAAGCACAAAAGCCCTTGAGCAATTGCTAGAAGCCCGGCAAAAGCTAGAGGTAGACTTTACGCGCGACAATGACAAGGCAAGCCGTGAGCTACAACGTGACATCCTTGATAAACAGATCGAGGCACAACGTAAAGAAAAAGAAGATTATCAAGGGCATCTCGATAAACTAACGGATATTCGCAAAAAGGCGCAAGAAAAAGAACAAGATTTATTGATGAATCTTGACTTTAAAGGCTTATTCCAAGCCAGTCAGGATAAAAAACGCGCCATTGATGCGGAGAACGATGCCTTTATCAAACAACGCGAAGCAAAAAGCGAAAACCTCAACTATGAGTTAGATGACTTGCAACGCAATGCCCAAGCCCAACGTGAAGAACGCATGATCCAATACCAATTGAGCATGTCGGATTTGCAGGCAAACTACAACAAAGAGATGGTGCAGATTCAACGCCAGCGCGATCAAAAATTAGCTCTAGCCGAGCAAGCACATAGAAACGACTTGGCCCAATTGCAAAATAAATACACTAACGAATTGAACATGCGCAGGCAAGCCGTTCAGCAAGAGCTTCAATTTTTGTCTTTAAGCGAAGCCCAACGCGCCAAGATTTTGCAAGATAGCCAAACTAAGATCATTGCTCAAGCGCAATCACTGTTAAACACGCTGACGACAGTCAAAGGGGTATCCACTGCCAAACCGATTGTTGCGCCGACTACGACCACGATTAAGCCCACTAGCACCGTGTTTAGTGGCGGTAATAACACGCGCACCATTGCCACTCGCGCATTAGGGGGAACACTACGAGAAGGGCAATTATCATTTGTAAATGAACTTATGGGGCAAGCCGAGCGTTACCAAACAGGTAACAGAACTTATGCGCTTGATGGCGGTGCAGGGCTATTTATGCCTTTTCAAAGTGGCAAAATTGAACCTTCTGGAGGTAATCAAGCCCCACAAATTACCGTGAGCGTGAGTGGCAACTCCTTCGGCGCGAACATGAACGAAAACACGCTGGCAAGCCTGATTTCACAAAAAGTAGCCGATACGTTAGCAGATTGGACGAGCTAAATGCACGAATATAAAATTGCCACAGGTCATGGAAACACCGCAGGCTTAACCCTTATCACCTCGATTGCCGATGGCAGTGGCAATAAATTCCCTATGCCCGATTCGATTGGTACTTATGAACCAGGGGTTGCTGTAAAGCGTGGAGATGGGTCTATCACTGTTGACGGCATTCCTAAGCTGGTGTGGACACTAAAACTCCTATTCCCCACACAATATGACTATTTATCTACTACGTATTGCAGTAGTGGATATAGCGGTCTAGTCACGATCCGAACCATCACAAAATCAAACACCTATGCCAATTACAATGCGCGACTCGTGTTGCCTTTCCCGTCTGATCTTGGCAAATTGGCATCTGGTGGGTGGTATCCAGAAGTTAAATTGACATTTGAGCGAATGGCGGCAATCTAATGGCATTTAACAGCGCAACGCTTACCAATGACCAATATACCTATGTGCGTGGCAATCATGGGGTCAATGCCTATGTGGTGATCTCCCCCAATGAAATTGTCATGAAGGCACGAGTTAATCAGGCTTCGTTTGGCACATCCTTTGCACAAGTCACGTTTGATACCGTATCCAGTGGGGCATATACCAGTGTCAAACAGGGATACACGGTGCTGATCGCCCACGAAGATGATGCGCGTAAAGCGTTTTTTAGAGGACGTGCACGTAAAGCCCCGACTAGCACCATTTTGTACATCAATCAGACTTCATCGGCGATTGCCGACAATGATTATATTTGGGTCATTAAAGATGTTGACCTGCATGAGCGTTTGCCCTATTTGAGTGGCTCAACGCTCTATAGCGATTATGATGTCAGCTTCCGTCAACTCTTGCCCATCATCACCAATTTACAGAGCGCCTATGCCACACGTCTTACCGGGGCGAACGCGGATTTTGTGTTAGCACCTACCGCATTAGCTACCACGTCAGGCGCAACTATTAGCTCATGGTCATGGGATGCCGATGGGGGGAGCTTCCAGAGTGGATCATCCTCTACTCAAAATGTGACGCTTCGCTATACCTCCGCAGGGGTTTATTATCCGCGTGTCACGGTAACAGATAGCGGTGGTCGGACAAACTTCTTCCAACTACGCCTTATTGTGATGGCATCGGACTATAGCAATGTGGCTCTAGGAGTGACAGGCATTCGCATTCAGGGGGATGTGGATAATGGATGGTCAGCTTCCTTTGATGCTCAAGCCGACACGCCACTACGGACAGCTTACAATTTGAGCGAAGTGTTCGTGATTACCGAAGAAAGTTTTTCAGGCACAAGCACACCCATTGTCACGAAGGTGCGCTTTGTGGGGCGTTTGCTGAATGAGGATGTGGCTCAAAATGCCGATACTACCTCTACGGTAAGCCTTGACGC